>FWWM01002575.1_pt1 | contig 47753 bp, 48 predicted proteins | sample 2228351 | NCBI WGS metagenome assembly FWWM01 (sample SAMEA103939774, study PRJEB20133) | metagenome | reverse complement strand
CCGCTTGATTGAGTTTCTTCATCCCCACGTAGTGATTGAGATTATCCACCTCGGCGACGTCGCCGGCTAGATGCGTGACGTAGACGGCCACACGCAGCCCTCCCGGATACTGGGGGGCCATAAGCGTCAGACTCCAGTAGGGGAAGAGCACCGAGAGCAAGATGAGCCACGATGCCACCGTGAAGAGCACGCGCGGCAGCCGAAACGGGTCCTCTGCCAGCCATGCCGTCAGTCGCACTTTCATGGCGTTATGGCTCCACCAGGAAGTAGCCCAGCATCTCCAGGTGCAGCGCCGAGCAGAACTCGGTGCAGTAGAAGACGAAGGTGCCGCTCTGATCGGCGTCGAACTCGACCGTTCCTGTCTCGCCTGGCTCCAGGCTCATATGGATATTATACCCGCCCAAGGCGAACGCGTGGGAGGCGTCACGAGCTCGCTCAATATTGGTGATATGCCAGATGACATGATCCCCCTTCTTGACGGTGATGCGCTCAGGGTTGAAATGGCTGCGCACAGCGGTCATCCAGATCTCAACGATGCGCCGCCCGTTCTCCTGTCGAACCTCGACGCGCTCGCGACCGGGCTCGGTGGCATTGGGATCTTTGGCCATCTTCACGGCATTCCAGCCGACTTCCGGATAGACCGCAAACGGCTTGAGCTTGTCGGCTTTGATCATCTGAGCGTAGTGGGGCTCGCCCAGGCCGATGGGCATATCATAGAGCAGCTGCATCTTGTCGCTGCTAATATCTATGAGCTGGAAGTTTTGGGGATGGAGCGGCCCCACGGGCGTGAAGCGATCGACGGACCATTTATTGAGGGCGACGACGTACTTGCCATCGGGGGAGACGGTGTCGCCCTCAGCCGCAGCGATGTGCCCAATGTTATAGTGCACAGGGAGCTTCTCTAGAAGCTTCCACGGCTCTTTTCCGTCCTTACGATACGGTCCGCCCAAGGTCCACTTGGCCACGGCGCTATCGAGAAACATCGAAGTATACGCAAAGCCTTTGTCGTCAAAGACCGTGTGCAGCGGGCCTAGGCCCAGCTCCACTTGGGCCTCGACGACGTCTTCCAGCCTCAAGATAGGCACGCCGTAGGGATCGCGCTCTGGAGCCCCAGCCGCTATGGCTCTCTGAATTCTCTCGAACGAGTAAACCGTCGCGTGGGGATCGAGCTTGCCCCCAACGACGATGTACTCCCCCCCAGGGGTGACGTCCACGCCGTGGGGGCTCTTGGGCTCTGGAGCAAAGAAGAGTATTCCCTGTTGGGCGGCTGTCTCAAGACGGATGACGCGCATCCCGTTGATCGTCTCGTACTGGCCGTTTTGGAGGACCTCTTCGGCCTTCTTCCAATTGATGATGTGCAAAAGATCCATCTCGTTTCTGGCCGTGCCGGCTTCGAAGGGGGGCTGGCCCTCCTCGATGCCGCCGGTGGCCATCTCCGAGTTGAACGAGTTGCAGAAGACCCAGCCCGCAGAGACCCCCTTGCCCGCGTCGCAGAGGTCTTGCCAGTAGGGCGGCAGCTCTATCTGGAAAGACCGACCAGGGTCGACACGCCCGCGCTGGCGGTCGAACGCCCAAAAGGTGATGACGCCGCGATACTTCTCTTTATACTCATCGAGCGAGGCGTACTCCCATCCCAAGGGGACAGCATACTGAGGGCCTTCGACCACGTACTCGGTGTTGGGCGTGACGAACCCGCCACCGTGATCGCTGATTGCGTTAGGGTTTTTGAGGATCTGTTTGGTCTCGAAGTCTCGCAGATCGATGACGGCCAAACGCGCATTGGCCTTGTCGTTGATAAAGAGAAACTGTCCGTCGTACTCGCCATCGGTCTCGGAGAGCGCTGGGTGGTGCGTGTCGCCCCACAGGATGGGCTTGCCCTTGGCAGCGCCGCCGGCGAGGACTTCCATCGTCTCTTTCTCGCCATAGCCATAGCCCTGCCAGGGCTCGGGCGTGAATACCGCTATGACTTTCAGCAAGCGCATGGAGGGAACCCCGATCACGAGCACTTGACCGGAATGCCCCCCCGACGCAAAGAGAATATACTCGTCGTACTTGCCTGAGGGGACATACGTCTTGAGAGCCGCCGTGATGTCATCTGGGGTCAGGCCGCGCGCTTGCGCGATCTGAACTGCTTCTGCGGGCACCCCTGCTGGGGATGTCTGAGCCGTCCTGGGCGCCTGCCCTCCACACCCTATGAGGAGCAGGCCGACAACGACAAGGACCACACCCGTGAGAGAGCTTCTCATGGCTATCTCCTCCTTGGAGTTTTCTGGTGAGTTGTTTCACGCAGCGCGTGAGCGAGATCAGCTAGGGTCGTCCCCTGAAGGTACTGTTTGATCTGGTCGCGCACCGGCTTCCAGCGGTGGTGATGGGGGCAGGGATGCCGGTCGTCGCAGCCAGCCAGGCCAATGACGCAACGCTCGAGGGCGTCTGTGCCATCGATCAATTGGACGACCTCATAGAGGGTGATGGAAGAAGCCGGGCGAGCCAGAGCGAAGCCCCCGTGCGGCCCGCGCATCGAAGAGAGAATTCCAGCCCGCGCCAGCGTCTGAAAGACTTTGCCCAGAAAGTGCTGGGGAATCCCTTCGCGCTGGGCCAGCTCCTTCACGGGGCTGGGCTGCCCCGCCTGGCTTAGCGCCAGCTGCGTCAGCGCACGGATCGCATATTCTGCCGCATTGGAGTAGAGCATCTCTTCTCGTATTTCAGATATTTAGACCTTGATATCTGAATTATAGGGCAAAGAGAAGGGGATGTAAATGATTTGCGTCATGGCGCAAACTGACGCAAGACAGATTAGGGCACTTCTAAGATTGTGCTCAGCGTCAGCTCCGTCGAGTTGGCCAGATAGGCTGCTCGCCCGAGCCCCTCCAGCTTGCTCGACCCGGACTGCTCTACCGTCACGGTGTAGACCCACTCGTGCGATCCGCCCTTCTGAAGCTGCAACAGCATGAACTCCAAGTCTTCAGGCGAGCTGAGGGCATAGGGCAGGATCTCGCGCCAGTAGATGTACTCGATGTCGTGCTTGGCTGTGACTTTGAGCTTAATCTGCAGGGTTTCGCCAACGTGCAGGGGTCTGTTAGGCAGAATGCGCTCGACGATGATGAGTTCATTCTCCGCCCGCTCGATGCGAAACTCCGAGGGCGGCGGCGCCAAAACCGTGATCTCCGTGCGGGCCGTCCCCGTCTGACCCGCTTTATCGTACACCGTCAATTGAATCGTATACTTTCCGGGCTTATCGAACGTCGGCTCGATCCGGAACCCTGTGAACTCGCGGCCATCGCTGATCTTCCAGTGGGCAAGCACGATCCCGTGATCATCTGTCGAGGATGACGCATCGAACGTCACGGTTAACGGGGCGACTCCCGAGCGCTCACTCTGACACAGGGAGCATTCAAGGGAGATCACCGCGACAGGGGGGCGATCAGGCTTTTCACCAATCTGGATGGGCTGCGTGCACCCGGAGAGCATCACGATGGCGAGCACAAGCACACCGCATTTCCATGCTTTCATGGCTTCCTCCTCGTTATCAATATGTTCTGGTTATTAAGACTATTGTAGAGCTGGCCCAAGCAGTACCCCAAAGTGCAAGGGGCAGCGTGACGTTCGTCACTTAGCGATCTTACCCCTCACCCTGCCCCAGCTTGGCCGGTGACTGAAGTCACCGGCTCAGCCGATGGAAGCCCGCTGAAGCGGGCTCGTGTTTGAGCACGCTTGCATCTCCTGAGCCGGATGCTGGGGCAGGCACATAGGCCTGCCCCTACGGTAGGGGCAACCCCATGTGGTTGCCCAAGCCTTCCGGCCATGCTGGAGCACAGTCGGAGAGGGGAATTGGCACACGGGACTCTTTTGGGATAGAATGCCAAAAACAGTACAAGAGAGGCCCTCACCCTGCCCTACGGGCACCCTTCTCGGCACCCTACGGAAGGGTCGGAGGTAAGGGCCGCCTAAGAAGGAGGGGCTATGAGAAAGATTGAGCTGGTCGCCAAGGTGTCGCAGCGGACGGGCGTGCCCAAGGAGACGGTCCTCAAGTCTCTCAACGCAGCCCTAGCTGTGATCAGCGAGACCATAGCGCATGGGGAGGAGATCAGGCTGAAGCGATTTGGGACGTTCTGCGCCCGCCCGCGCCGCCCCACCCAGCGCAGCCACCGCTATACTCATCAAATTATCGCTGTTCCAAGCAAGGCCCTGCCGCGCTTCTATCCGAGCAAGGTCCTCAAGCAGCTCGTGGCCGATAAGCTCACAGTCGTGGAGTTGCCCAGCGGACGCCTGACCGTCCGCCCCCGAGAGAGCTCCTAGAGCCGACGGAGGAACTGCTCGGCCTCGTCTTTATAAGAGTGGAAGGGATCAGCAAAGACGAGCGTGCGCTTGGGTTCGACGAAGACCCCGTCCCATTCGATCATATACTCCCTGACGGCGCGCGTGCGCAGGCCGCGCACGATCCGGGCGCGCCCGCACGCCCGCGTATCCGAGGGGGCCTCTTCTATCGCCCGCTCGATTGCCCGCTCGCTCACCAGCCGCCGCCGCGCCTCCATCGCATAGTAGAGCCCTTGGTCTGGGTCAATATTGTGATACTCTAAATCCAAGCTGTGCAAGACCTCATCTTGCCAACTGACTCCCTCGCTCTCTTGGAAGAGCCGGAGCATCTTCAGCTTGGCGACCCAATCGAGCCGGTCGGCCAGCTCCATGGGGTCGCGCTCGAGGGCATCGAGGGTCGCCTCCCATTCGCGCAGGACTTCGTCAGTCTCCTTCTCGCGCCCGGAGAACCTCCGCTGGGCCGCTTGCAGGTAGAGACGCTGCAGGTCTATAGCCGAGATGGTCGTGCCGTTCTCGCGCTTCACCAACCAGCGATGGGTAGGATCGCGCGAGATCTCCTTGAGCGCCCGCAGAGGCATAGCTAATTCTACCCCCGACGGCACGGCTTGCTCCTCCAGCAGGTCTAACACTAAGATCGTTGTGCCCAGTTTGAGAAACGTCGCGTATTCTGAGGGGTTGGCCTCGCCAAAGAGCAAGTGTAGACGCGGACTGCGCGACAGCTCATACATCTGATCCCACTTGGGATTGATGAGGGCGCGGCTGAAGCGCACCCGCCCGGAAACCGTATGCAAGATATGATCAGCGCGCTGCGAGAGCTGAAAATCTACCGTCGGATCCGGCTCGACCCCGTAGGCCGAGTCCACGAAGACAGAATCAGCGGTATACCGTGAGGTCGTCTTGGCTGGCCAGGCGGTCGTGAGCCGATGGCCGCCGACCCGGCCCGCCCCAGCGAAGATCTGTCGCGTCACTAAGAACGGCACCAATTTGTCGAGCGCGTGCCGCCACGAGAGCGACTCCGGGTTCACCGAGTAATTCTCATGGCAGCCGAACGTATGCCCGGCAAAGTGATCGACGCTATTGTTATAAAAACTGACTTTTTCATGGAGATTCAGCTCACGGAGAACTCTGAGAATAAGCCGTTGGCCGGCCCGTTCGTAGGCGATCAGGTCCCGCAGCGAGCGACACTCAGGGGTAGCGTACTCCAAGTGCGAGCCCACAGCATCGATATAGAGTCGGCCCCCGTTGATTAAGAAGCCCCCGGCTTCGGCAGGCTCGAAGTACATATCGCGGGTGTGCAGGTCGAGCAACCCCCACAGCTTATTGCGGAAGACCGCGTCTTTGACGCGCTCCACTACTTCTTCGTAGGGGCCTAATTTAGGATCGCGTACCAAGCACCCAAATTCTGTCTCCAGCCCAACGATCCGATGCTGCATCGTTTCACACTCCGGACTTCTACATTAGCCGATCAAGGCCGACCTGGCAAGAACGGCCTGAGCTCTTCCATACTTAAGAACCGAAAGCGCCGCTCGCGCCGTGAGTCGCGCTCCAGAAGAGCCGTTTCAATCGTGCCCGTCTCCAGCGCTTCCGTGAGCATCGTGCGCCAGTCGGTTGAGCCCGCTGCAGTCGCTTCGCGGCGACCGACGGCCCAGGCTTCTAGCGCCAGCTCGATGGCCGCATCGCGCCTCAGCACCCTCTTAGTATTCCGAGCTAATATGACGCGCTCCATCGCTTCCCGAGCGCCTTCCGTGCCCGCAGCAATGCCAAAACGAGTTGAGAGAGAGAACTCCCCATCGTAGTTGAGCAGATAGAAGAGATCGTTCTCAGGGGCATCGCCCAGCTGCGCAAAAAGCCCGCGCACGACCAAGGGCAAGCGCAATGGATCGCTGAAGCTGCGTTTCATCGCTGGGCTGAGGGCCACGCCCACGACCCGCTGGATCGAGACGTCCTGGGGGCTGCGGGCAAACCCCTCAGCGTGGGCAAAGTCGACCGCGATCTGACGGATCATCTCGAGGTCGGACTGGTTGCCCAGCCCCGCAAACGCCAATCGGTCATAGATCTCAAAGATCTTGCGTTGTTGAGCGCGACGCACCGTCACCAACAGCACCCCTTCGTAACAGGACAGCCCCACGACGGGGCTGCCCTCGCGCAGCCGGTCCTCGACGTAGTCCGCCTTCTGCCTCAGAGTCTGTTGCCAATCGTAGGGAGTAAAAGCCATAATCACTCACGAATGAGGGCCTGTTGCACGGAGCGCAAGGTCTCCTGGGGGACATCGGCAACGCCTTCAGCAGTCACGATTTTAGCCAAGGGCAAATATTGTCGGATCCCGCCGGTTGCGGTGTCTAAAGACGCAGCGATCTCTAAGAGCAAGAGCGTCTCCTGCAGGGCTTCTTCGAGCTTCATCGTGCGAAACGGGCCCTTGGTGCGCACAATATACTCAAACGCCCCGCGGATGCGCTCCGCGCCGGAGCCCGCTGCACCGAATTCCCTGCTCTCAAAGCGCGCCCCCATCACGTCGTAGAAGAAGATGCGCCCCTCGTTCTTCTCTCTATCGAACGCGCTGACGATGGGTAGAAATCCCCCGATTCCTTGGAGGGCTCCAGGGAGGGAGCGGCTGAGCACGCGCGAGACTTCCGAGAGCTTGCCCTCCAAGCTCATCTCTTGGAGCTGGCTGCGCGCGTAGTATTTGAACGAGTGCTGCAAGAACCGCACGGCCTCAAAAGCTGCCGCGTAGGAGCCAGCAATGGCGATGAGGGTCTCGTCGTCCAGTTTTAAAATCTTTTCGGCTTCTTCGTAGAAGATCGCATTGCCTGCGGTGGCACGGCGGTCGGCGACGTTCAAGACCCCCTTGTCGAACTTCACGGCGATGACGGTTGTGCCGTGAGCGCTGACCAGAGAGTGCGCATCAGGGAGAGGGGCTTCCAAGCTGGGCAAGCGCACCCCGTGCGCTTCGAGGAGCTTGGCGAAGTCGCCGTGGCTCATGAGCTTACTCTCCGCTGCGTTGGCGGTAGCGTTGGGCCTGACGTGGGTCAACGCGGCGCATTCGCTCTAAGAGTCTCTCTGTGTCCGGCTTGGGCACATTAGGCGTGCGCGGACCGTCATCCTCAGGCTTGGTCAGCGGGTCCTGCGGCATCGGCTTGACGATCCTCTCCGGCATAGGTTATCCCCCCTTCTTGAGAATCTCTTGTATGATACCCCAAAGTTCGCGCGGCGTCGAGGCCCCCTCTATCGAGCGATGCAGCGCACCGACTCGCCCATCGACAAAAGTCTTGAGATCGAGCACAAACTCCTGCCCGTCTTGCACGAGCGTGACCCGCCCCCAGCTGAGCGCGCGGATCGCTGCAGAGAACTTCCGCACGCACAGCCCGCGAATGTAGGCGCGGGTATCATCTGGAGGATGGCGCATCGCACAGGCGATCTCGTCCTCTGTGACCATCCGGCGCATTGCTCCTTGATTCTGCAACTCATAGAAGAGACTGCGAGTGGGGTCGAGAGCGTGATACTCTAGATCCAAACTGCGCACGATCTCGTCGCGCCAGCTCAGCTTCTCAGACTCGATGAAAGTCTGCAGGAGCCTACGCTTGGCGACCCAATCGAGCCGATCAGCACAGCGCATGGGATCAGCTTCGAGATCGTCGAGCACGGACTCCCACTCCTGCAAGAGCCAATCCGTCTCGGCGTCGCGATGGCCAAAGAGCTCTTGAGCGGCCTTCAGATATGCTCGCTGCACGTCCAAAGCTGAGATGGTCCCCTCTTCTTTGAGCTCGACGAGCCAACGATAAGACTGATCGCGCGAGAGCTGCCTGAGGGCTTTGATGGGATCTTGGAGCGTCCCTGGGGGGCTGTAGCCCGCTTCGAGAACCCCCAATACCAGCGCAGTCGTCCCCACTTTGAGAGCCGTGGCGTACTCGCTGAGATTGGCGTCGCCGCAGATGACGTGCAGTCTTCTATAGAATCGCTCATCGGCATGCGGCTCATCGCGGCTATTAATGAGCGGGCGGCGGTCGAGCGTGTCTACACTACAGAGTTCTGTGAAGAAATCGGCGCGCTGGGAGAGCTGGTAGTCGACCCAGCTGTCCTCGCCCCCGACGCGGCCCGCCCCAGCAAAGAGAATGCGCGTCACCAGAAACGGGATCAGCCCAGCGATCAGTCTCTCAAACGGCAGCGCCCTCAAGACAAGGTAATTCTCGTGGCAGCCGAAGCTCATGCCGTGATAGTCAATATTATTTTTGAAGATCGAGACGCTCCGCCCGGTCTTCTGGGCGTAGGTTTGCGCCGCCGCCCAGACGATCCTCTCGCCCGCTCTGTCATGAGCGACCACGTCGCGCAGCGACCGGCATTCGGGGGTGCTGTATTCGGGATGCCCGTGATCGTGATAGAACCGTGCGCCGTTGGGGAGGACTCTGTCGGCGTGGTCTTCGGAGGCGCTCAAGTGCGCGCGCGAGGGTTTTTCGTAGCGTGCGTCTTTGGGGTTCACAGTTAAAGCTGGGGCGCGCCCGCCGCGAGCATCTCTGAGGGGGTCTTCATCGCGGTAGTCCCAGGGCTGGGCAGAAAGTTCAGCATAGCTTTGCACGAGGGCGCGGGCTTCGTCGACCAAATCTGTGACGTCCACGCCGTCTATGAGAATGCCGTATTCGGTCTCGATGCCGAGCAAGCGATCCATAGCATCATTATGCCAGACAGACGCGCTGTTGTCACGGGGACGGTTGACGGGATACGTTCGACGAGCTATAATGTGTGCGACTGGGGGGTGTGGTGTAGTGGCCTAACACGCTGCCCTGTCAAGGCAGAGATCGCGGGTTCAAATCCCGTCATCCCCGCCAAAGGCAGTTCTAAGTTCGCAGTTCTGAGTTTACAGTTTCAGGTGTTGAACTGAGAACTGTTAAACCGAGAACTCTGAACTGTCTCTTGCCGAGGTAGCTCAGTTGGTAGAGCACAGGACTGAAAATCCTGGTGTCGGCGGTTCGAGTCCGCCCCTCGGCACTCTGCTGCCAGCTGCTATCAATCTAGAAGAAACTTTTTAACATCACAGCCTAACCCCCGCGCGATGGCTCTGAGCGTGTCCATACGAGGAGAGTGCTCTCCTAGCTCGAGCCGCGCAAGCGTTACTCGACTGATCCCACTCCGCTTAGCTAGTTGCTCCTGGCTGAGGCCAGCTTGCAATCTCATACTCTTAATTCTCCGGCCAAGCACCCGCCGTCCCTCATGAGCTATCTGCTCTTCTCGTGCTTGGTAGGTAGGATCGACATAGTGCCGCACATAGTCCCAAGGGATCTCTTCGGTCTCCCCGTCTTTCAAAACTACGATCAGCGTATACGGATTGGGTAAGGCTATCGATGATGGGCGACCGGAAAGTTTCAAATCTTCCCACGGGATAACACCCGTAGCGCCGTCGGCAAACCGTACTTCAATCCCGTCTTTCACAATCTGCGCTTGAATGATCATACGCTCGGCCCCAACGACATAAGTGACTGTCGACATTGCATTCACCTCCTATGATATCTCTCCCAAGCCTCGCGGATCGTGACCACGTGTTTGCGATAGGCTCTCATGATCGCTGTGGCTTTACCCGGCGGAGGATCGTCCATAAACTGCCCTCGGTCAAGGTCTATGCGAACTTCTGAACCACCACAGAAGACGTGCACATGCGGCGGCTCAAAAGCCTGCTCCTTAAGATATACTACAAACTCGATTCCACCCTCCCTAGCAACCGTTGGCATTCGCCATGATTGTATCAAAAATGATACAAACAATCAATCCCTCAGCACTTCTCACTTGCATCTCCCTCGCCCTTCACGCTAAACTGTACAATACCCAACCACCGAAGGAGAGAACACATGAGCTATCCCAAAGAGTATCGCTACACCAAGGAGCACGAATGGGTCAAGCTCGAAGACCATCGCGCCAGAGTCGGCATCACCGATCATGCCCAGCACGAGCTGGGCGATATCGTCTATGTCGAGCTGCCCAAGATCGGCACGAAAGTCCAACAGCTGCAAGAGTTCGCTACAGTCGAGTCCGTGAAGGCCGTCTCCCCCGTCTACGCCCCCCTCAGCGGCGAGATCGTCGATGTCAATAAAGAACTAGAAACCAAGCCCGAATTGATTAACCAATCCCCCCATGACCAGGGCTGGATCGCCGTCATCGCTCCTAGCGATCTCAAAGAGCTCGACACCCTGCTGACCGCTGAACAGTACGAACAGCACATCGGGGGACATTGATATGTCTTCGTTTGAGTTCATCCCTAATACCCCGGAAGACCAACGCAAGATGCTCGCCGAGATCGGGCTGACCGACATCGAGGAGCTCTTCGCGGATATCCCCGCCGAAGTGCTCCAGAGATTTAAGCCCATGGGCTTAGAGCCCCTCAGCGAACTGGAAGTCAAACGGCTGCTCACGGGGCTGGCGCAGCAGAACGCCCATGCGGAGCAGTACGTGAGCTTCCTCGGCGGCGGCGTCTACGATCATCACGTGCCCGCGATCATCCCCCATCTCATCTCACGTGGGGAATTTCTGACGTGTTACACCCCCTACCAAGCCGAGCTCTCCCAAGGGACGCTCACCTGGATGTTCGAGTTCCAGACGATGATCTGCGAACTGACGGGCATGGAGGTCGCTAATTCTTCCATGTATGACGGGGGCTCGGCCCTCGCCGAAGCCATGCTCATGGCCAAGAACGTCACGGGAAGAAAGAGATTCTTGGTCCCACAGAGCCTCAACCCGCATTATCGAGCGTGCTTAGAGACCTACGCCTGGGGTGCGGGCCTAGAACTCGTCGACGTGCCCTTCACCAAAGAGGGGCAGCTCAATCGTTCGGCCCTTTCGACCGATGACCTTGCGGGGCTCATCGTGCAAACCCCAAACTTCTTCGGGGTGATCGAAGACCTCACGGGGCTGAAAGAGCTCATCAAAGACGCGTTTTTGATCGTGAGCGTCAACCCCATCTCGTTGGGGATTCTAGAGCCGCCGGGGAGCTTTGGCGCAGATATCGTCGTTGGGGAGGGGCAGCCCCTGGGGATCGCTCAGAGCTTTGGCGGCCCGTTGCTGGGAATCTTCGCGACGAGAATGAGCTATGTGCGGCGGATGCCGGGGCGCCTGGCCGGACGCACCCTCGACGCCGCGGGCAACGTCGGCTACGTCATGGCCCTCCAGACCAGGGAGCAGCACATCCGAAGGGAGAAAGCGACCTCAAATATCTGCACAAACCAAGCGTTGATGGCCCTGATCGCCACGATCTATCTCGCGTCCCTTGGGCGGCGCGGTTTGAGAAAATTAGCCGAACTCAACCTGCAGAAGGCGCACTATCTCGCCGAGAGAATTGCAAAGCTCCCCGGGTTTGCGCTGCGTTTTTCCGGGCCGTTCTTCAACGAATTTGTGGTCCGGACGCGCAAGAAGCCCGCACGATTGCTCAAAGCTTTGTACGATGAGGGCTTCCTCGGCGGCATCGACCTTGCGCCATACGGGCTCCTAGACGGCAACAATCTCTTAGTTGCCGTCACCGAAAAGCGCACGCGCGACGAGATGGATCAGTTTGTCAAAGTCCTGAAAGGAGCATAATCATGGGAACAACGATCTTCGATCTGGGTGAGGAGAGCCGCACGGGATTGAGGCTCCCCGCTGTAGATGTCCCAGAGAAGAACCTCACGGAACTCCTTCCCGCCAACCTCATCCGCAAGGAAGACCCCAAGCTTCCCCACGTCTCACAAGTCGAGATCGTGCGCCACTACACCAAGCTCTCGCGAATGAACTACGGGGTCGATAACGGCATCTACCCCTTGGGCAGCTGCACCATGAAGTACAATCCCCGGATCAACGAAGATATGGCGCGCTTGCCGGGGTTCGCCTATGCCCATCCCCTGCAAGGGGACAAACTCTCACAAGGGGCGCTCAGATTAATGTACGAGCTGGGGGAGTATCTCTGCGCCATTGGCGGCATGGATGCGATCACGCTGCAGCCGGCAGCGGGCGCTCACGGGGAACTCACAGGGATGCTCTTGATCAAGAAGCACTTCGAGCGCACCAAAGAACTGCATAAGCGCACCAAGATCCTCTTGCCCGACTCCGCCCACGGGACCAACCCCGCTTCAGCAGCTATGGTGGGGTTTGAGGTCGTCCATATTCCCTCGGACGAGCGCGGCCTTGTCGATCTAGAAGCCCTGAAAGCCCATATAAATGAATCCGTCGCCGGGATCATGCTCACCAACCCCAACACCCTGGGGCTCTTCGAGACGGATATTTTAGAGATCACCCGGCTGGTTCACGATGTGGGCGGCTTCGTCTATTATGACGGAGCCAATCTCAATGCGATTGTGGGGCGGGCTCGCCCCGGCGACATGGGCGTCGACATCGTGCATTATAATTTACACAAGACGTTCAGTACGCCGCACGGGGGAGGTGGCCCAGGCTCTGGCCCGGTCGCGGTCGTCAAGAAGCTCGAGCCGTACCTGCCGGTGCCGCGCATCGTTAAAGAGAAAGACCGATACTTCCTAGACTACAACCGCCCACACTCCATCGGGAAGGTGCACTCGTTCTATGGGAACTTCGGGGTGCTGGTGCGGGCGTATACGTATATTCGGATGATGGGCGATGCGGGCTTGAAGGCCGTGAGCACCAACGCGGTGCTCAACGCGAACTATCTGCGGGCGCGATTGAGCAAGTTCTACAAGGCCCCCTACGATCGGATCTGCATGCACGAGTTCGTGCTGACGACCAAGGGCATGTCTGAAGAGATTCGCACCCTTGATGTTGCCAAGAGATTGATCGATTACGGGGTCCATCCGTCCTCGATCTACTTCCCGTTGATAGTCCCCGAAGTGATGATGATCGAGCCCACAGAGACGGTGAGCAAGGAAGAATTAGATCACTTTGCCGACGCGCTCATCGCGGTCGCTCGCGAGATGAAGGAGAACCCCCAACTGCTGAAAGAAGCTCCTCATGCCGTACCGGTCTATGGGGCTTCGGTGCGGCGGCTGGACGAGGTGCGCGCGGCTAAGGAACCCATCCTGCGAGGCTGAGCGCCTCGCGACAGGTTCTTTGGTTTTCGCTTTCTTATAGAGTACAATAGGGCCTGACGGGCCGACCCGTCAGGAGGGATCTATGAAGAAGTCGTGGTTCATCGCCGGAGCTGTTGTGGCCATTGTCGTCTTTGCGCTCGTGCTGATACTGACCAACACAGGACAGAAGCCGTCTGCACCCCCACCACCGGAGACCGCTACCCAACCCCCAGAACAGCCTCCTGTCGTGCAGCCCACGCAGGAGCCGCAACCTCCGCCCGCGACTGTGCCCCCAACACCCAGACCAGAAGTGAAAAACCCCGACACATACGTCTTCATCGGGATCGGGGATTTCATAGATACGCTCGACCCCGCAGCAGCCTACGACACCGGCTCTGGAAGCATTATCTTCAATGTCTACGAGACGCTCATCTTCTTTGACGGCCCGCACCCGGATAGATTCGTCCCTTGGCTGGCCACAGAAGTCCCAAGTCTAGAGAACGGGCTGATCAGAGATGGTGGCTTAACGTATGTCTTTCCCATCCGCCAGGGGGTCAAGTTTCACTACGGCCCAGTCACAGACGCCCAAGGGAACGTTATCCCCGGCAGCGGGGTGCTCACCCCCGAAGACGTTGAGTACTCTTTTGAGCGTGGGATGCTCCAAGACCGCGCCGGCGGCCCCCAGTGGCTCCTGCTCGAGCCCCTGCTGGGCGTCTCGTCGATCTTAGATCTAGCACGACAAGTCGAGAGCGAGCTCCACGGCGCAGACCCAACTCAGATTAAATCCATAGACGACGTCAGCCCCGAGGGACTCCAAGAAGTCTGCCAGCGCGTCAAAGCGACGGTTGAAGTCGAAGACGGCAGGGTTGTCTTTCACTTGAAAGAGCCCTTTGCGCCGTTCTTGCAGATATTGGCGGGCTTTTGGGGTTCTATTCTCGATAGGGAGTGGGTCATGACCGAGATCAAAGATATCAATAAAAAAGCCGGCTGGGACGGCAGCTGCGACACTTGGAAGAAGTTCTACGACCCTCCCACAGAAGAGAGCGAACTCTTTAATATCACCAACGGGACAGGGCCCTATATCTTGGAGCGCTGGCGCCGCGAAGAAGAGATCGCTCTCAAAATTTATAAAGACTACTGGCGCGAGCGTCCGGCGTATCTCAACGTCAATATCAAATTCAATCGCGAGTGGGCCACGCGATTGCTCATGCTGCAAAACGGCGACGCCGACGCTGTCTCGATCCTGGCACGCAATCGCGATCAAGTCTACCCCTTGGTAGACCAAGGGCTTGTGACCATGTACAAAGATCTGCCCGATCAGTGTATGTCGTTTTGGGTGCCCAATCAAAAAGTCAACCCTGAGAACAACCCCTATATTGGATCGGGCAAGCTCGACGGCGATGGCATCCCCCCTGACTTCTTCAGCGATGAAGACGTGCGCAAAGGGTTCGCCTATGCCTTCGACTGGGATACATATATCACCGAAGCCCTCGAGGGCGATTCTGTGCAAGCCAAGACGATCATGATCAAGGAGGTCTTCGGCTACAATCCCGATGTGCCCTATTACTCTCTCGATCTAGAGAAAGCGACGGAGCACTTCAAGCGGGCCTGGGGCGGCCAAGTCTGGGAGAAGGGGTTTAAGCTCTTCATGCCCCATGTCCCCGGGGGCAGCCGCGTCGCCCTCGATATTCTCAAAGCCAACCTAGAGAGAATTAATCCCAAGTTCAAGCTCGAAGCCCTGGAATTCCAAGGGACGCAGATCACCCAAGATTTCAATAACGACAAGATCCCCTTCGACTCCAGCGGCTGGTGCCAAGACTATCACGACCCGCACAACTGGGCATACCCACTCTTGGGGAGCACCGGCTACTTCGGGAGGTTCTTAGATATTGAGCCGTCACTTCAAAAACAGCTCGATGAGTTGATTCTGCAAGCCCGTCGCGAGCTCGACCCCCAAAAGCGCAAAGAGCTCTATTATCAGATCGAGCAGCTCAACTACGATCATGCGCTGATTATTCCCATCGAGCAAGGGGTCTTCAAGCGCTTCATGCGCAGCTGGGTCAAGGGCTTCTTCTGGAACATGGCCTACGTCGGTACGTATTACTGGTACCTATGGAAGGAATAGCTCAATAGATGCTCGGCTTTATCATAAGAAGATTGCTCTTCCTGCCCTTCCTGTGGGTGGCGATCACCTTCCTGACTTTTCTGTTGCTGCAGCCCTTGGGGCCGTATCAGCGAGTCGCGATCTTTCTGAACGTCAACCCCGAACAAGCTTTCGGGGGCAAGCTCACCAAGGAACAGCTTCAGAGACTTATCGAAAAATACGGGCTCGACCAGCCCGCTATCACCCAATATGTTCGATGGATCACACAAGTCTTTCAAGGGAATTTCGGCTGGTCCAAGGTCGCACAAAAACCCGTCTTCGAAGCGATCCGCGAGCGCCTGCCCGCGACGTTCGAGCTGGGGCTGTATGCCGTGCTCCCGGTAGTTCTTGTAGCTATCTGGCTCGGAGTGCTCTCGGCCGTCCATCATAATAAGCCCATCGATCACGCTATGCGCTTCTTCTCCATCACGGGATACTCGCTGCCCACGTTCGTCTTCGGGATTTTTGTCTTAATGCTCTTCTACGGGATATTGGGCTGGTTTCCACCGGGGCGGCTGAGCTTCTGGGCCGAGCGCATCGTCTACGACGCCAATCAGTTCACGCGCTACACCGGCTTAAACACTCTAGATGCTATTCTCAATAACAGATGGGATATCTTCGTCGACGCCCTCCGGCATCTCATCCTGCCGGTGCTGACGCTCTCGTATCTGAGCTGGGCCGGGCTGCAAAGAGTGACGCGCTCCAGTATGCTCGAAATCCTCCGACAAGATTATATCACCACCGCCCGCGCCAAGGGGCTCTCCGAAAACATAGTGATCCTCAAACACGGCCTGCGCAATGCGCTCATCCCCGTCACCACGATCGCTGTGCCTACGGTGATCGGGCTGATGCTCTCTGGGGTCGTGATCACCGAGACGGTCTTTAACTATAAGGGCTTGGGCTTGCTCTCCGTAGATGCGACGCTGCAATTTGACGTGCCCATGGTGCTGGGGTTCACACTCATCGGGACGTCGCTGATCGTCTTGACCAATCTCCTAGTCGACATCTTATACGTCTTCATAGACCCGCGGGTGCGATACGATTAGCTATGCTGAAGCGTCTGCTCAAGAATCCGCTCTCGGTGACGGGGATTGTCTTATTAGCGATCTTCTTCTTTATGGCAATTGCTGCGCCGTGGCTGGCACCGCCGGCGAAGCCCTGTCCATCGTTTGTGTACTATATCGTCCCAGACTGGATTTTGCGCCCATTTCTGAAAGAGCTGCCCTGCGAGCCCTTTAGAATCCCGCGCGACGGCTTCAGAGCGACCCCCTTGCCTCCAGATCCCCAAGCGTGGAAGACCTTTCCGCCCAGACTCAAAGACGAGTTCGGCAGAATGCTCCACCCCTTGGGGACCACGGAGAATCGCTATGACATTTGGTACGGGCTCATTTGGGGGACGCGCACGGCGCTCATCGCGGGAATCTTGATCGTCGGGTGCACCTTGCTCATTGGGATTATCATTGGGGCGACTTCGGGGTACTTTGGCGGCTGGCTGGACTCGGTCTTGATGCGCGGGGTAGATTTCGTGTTGGCGCTGCCGACGTTTTTGATGACGTTAGTTATTCTTTCGATTTGGGGGCGCGGGCTAGATAAAATTGTCTTAGTCAGCGTTCTCTTTGGGTGGGCGGGCTATGCGCGCTTTGTGCGCGGGATCATTCTCTCGGTGCGCGAGCGGGAGTTCGTCTCCGGGGCGAAAGCCCTAGGGGCGAGCAATCTTCATATAATCTTTCGGCACGTCCTGCCCAACTCGATCTACCCCGTCTTGATCTTAGCGTCGCTCGATATCGGCTCGATTGTGCTGGGGCTCTCTGGGCTGAGCTTCTTAGGACTTGGCCAAGGGGAAGACTACGCCGACTGGGGCCAGATGATCGCGTTCGCCAGAAACAGAATTGTTGGGGTTGCCGGCGGTGACGTGATGCAGTATTGGTATACGTGGGTCTTTCCGGGGATGACGATCACGCTCTTTGTGCTGGCGTGGAATCTCTTAGGGGACGCGGTGCGAGACATTCTCGACCCGCGCCTGCGAGGGGTGCGCTAGACGCTCTCTGACTTCTCACTTCCTGAACCCCGGCGGCCAGGGGTAGGTCTTTAGCCACCTTCACACTTTTGCTTCAATTCTGGGCTGGGCTGGGGGTTGCCAAGAGGGGGCTCAATGGCGTAGTCACCGACACCGTTGCTGCTGACTTGATTGCCCTTGCATATGATAATGTCTTCGACTCTTCCCACCAAGAGTCCATAACCTCGATTGCTGACAATATAGTTCCCAACTAACTCGACTGGACTTACACTAATACGAACCCCACCAGAACGCATGCGTGCATCGCTTATCCCATTAGCTTCTATGCGATTACCCTTAAGTATGGCACGGCTACCACGGATCTCCACGCCACTAGCTCGATAGCCTCGAACTACATTCCCTTCCAGAATTGCCTCGCTCCCACTTAGAACAATGCCCCCTAAAGATCTCTCTGTGCCTCCTTCAATCATGTTCTCTCTAACTACCACACCAGCAGAGTTCGATAGTAAGACACCAATCGTTCCGATACCCTGTATCGTATTTTTAGTGATCTCCACACGGGTCCAAAGCTGCCTTAAGGGTTCAGTTCCTTGCCCCACTACCATGCTGTCCTCCACTCTTATACCTTCACTTACATTCAGGAAGGAATTGCCATGGATATAGAGATTGTGTAAGTCTTTGGGTATAGAGTAAATGCCTCTCCCTAGCCCTTGCCCCTCAAAGGTGTTCTCACAAATATAGACTTCGCCAGTACGCTCAGTGAAAAAAACCCTAGGGGTAGGGAGAGATAGAATACTCGCACCACTTTCACCGAAGATGTTATTCCGAATTAAGGCCGTGATAGGTGTGCCAACTAGCTCTATGCCCGTAAACATGCTGGCAAAGGTCAGACCTTCAATTATTACAACAAGACCCTTTCCGTAGCTACTGACAACCTGAACGATTGGCTTATCTTGTTGATGGCCCTTTAGTATAACATGACCTTGAGAGCTCGCTTGTAACTTTAAAGTCTTACGTATGACCAAGTTCTCTATGTAAGTTCCGGCTGCTACTTGGATCGTTGCCCCATCAGATGCAGCCTCTATCGCAGCTTGGATAGTTGTAAAGTCTAGGGGCACGTGCAAGACTCGCTTGCCACTTGGAAAACCAAGCTGTTCTGGGGTTGGGCAGAGCGACTGCTCTTGACCACTGAGCCTGGGAAGCTCTTTCAGAGGAGCTCCTCCTCCAGCCAAGGTACCTATCATAATAGCTAGGAGCACAGAGCCTATCACCCACCAAACTCTTGACATATAAGGTGCCTCCTTTCAGCTTACAGGGGTAAGCCACTTCTTTATTATAAAGCACTTGCTCTTATTAGTTTTTCATCCTTTACCTTCCCGCCATTAATATACTTACTATACAGCCGACATCACCCCCGCAGAACCTCATGAGGGTCTCGATCATGCCCGAAGGGTACCTGCTGAGCAAGTTGGCAAAGCTTTGAGCAATGGCTTCTTTTTCTTCATCAGTCAAAAAGTCGCATCCGCGTGAGATGCAAACCCATTCCACTTGCCCATCCTTGAGATAGACTATCATAACTACAGCACCGCTGCTAGCAATCCAGGGATCTGTACTGAGCTGTTCGATTATTCCTCCTGGTCCCTCAATACTCTGAGCGTTATTTCTTGTAAAACTAATAACTACGACATTTAAATTGCCACGACCTGGTGATTCTCCTGTAGTGAAGTCGAAGCCATACCTTCTCAAGGCTTCAAAGGTCCATTCTGCTATTTGTCCTCCCCAACTGGCGCATTGGTCGCAATGGTTGCCGATAACTATAGCTTGGATGCCTGTGATCTCATAGACGCGTCCTGGTCCCTGTCGTTGTCCAAATAGTTGCTCAAGTCCCAGGGCAATAGCTTGATCACGAGGCAAAGCAAGCCTAGCAGCCCATACTCCTGTGCGAGTTATGGCGCTATATACTCGTAGAAATTCCCGAACTTGCCAACCTTTATAAGCTGCATGACCAACGGCTAATATTGTCCCCAAGTTTTTCGTTATAGATATTTCTGTGTTCATTTCTGCAAGCAAGTTTTTGAGCGAGTAAAAACAGCCAGCTTCACATCTGACTATAATCCAAAACATTGCTCGAGAGAAGTTGTTTCTTTCATCGCCAAATGAGGGGGGCATTCCTCCTAAATAGCCTATGACCAGATTCCACAGAGGTATTATTTCTCGATCAAAGATTTGTACGAAAGGATGGTTTTCGCCGTAAAGCTTTACTAAGATCGCTCTAGCGGCAGCCTGGCGTTCCTTCGCATAGTCCATAGGGTTTTGTTGATCTAGGGTCAGTAAGAAGCCTTTCAACCAGTCCTTAAGCTCGTTAGCCCTTATGTTACTTAGCCCTAAGATCAAGCGAAAGGCTTCCATGAACTGATCCAGACCCTCTGGAAGTAGGCGCTCGTACTCCTCGTCAAAGCGACCCTCTAAAAGAGCCTGTTTAAGAGTGCGAAGCCAGGTATTAAGTCTCTCAATGTCAACGATATCCAAAAGTTCAGAGGCTCTCTTTAGTTCTTCAAGTCGTGCAGGGTCAATTTCTAGAGACACTTCTTCGCAATCCGTGCCATCCATATAGTCTTGAATGAGATCGACACTTAGATCGTCAAAACCAGCAAACGTATACAGGCACGGATTTTGCCAACTCTCCGCTATTGCAACATTATAGTACCCATACTGAGCCAGCACATTAGCGCCTGTCAGCAGAGCTTGGAGATACTCTTCATAGGTCATCGCCCCAGCCCTGACGGGAACGTTGAAGCTGACTGACCCACTGGCTAATTGCACATTCCCAGAGAAGCTTCCCGATGCTGTGGGGCTGATCTGTATCGCGACTTCGCGGCTCTCGCTGGGAGCTAAGGTGAAGGAGTTTTCAGATCCTATGCTGAATGGTTCATTCACGCTTAGGGTCAACGGCACCGTCGTCACACCCTGGTTCTTTATCGTTAGTTTTTGCTCTTCTGTGCTGCCCACAAAGACCAGCCCAAAATTTAGCTCTGCTGGGTCAATCTCGATCTTGTGTGCCACGCCCACCAAAGGCGGAGAACTCACACTCCCCTGCCCTCCGTTGATCCCCACCTGCACATTCCCAGTGAAACTCCCTGACTCACTGGGATCGAATCTCACCGTCACCTGCCCGCTCTGCCCCGGCGCCAGCGTCGGCAGCACACTCACGATCTGGTACGGCGCTGCCACGCTCAGCGTCAGCGAAATTGCTACACTCCCCTCGTTCTTCACTATTAGCTGCTAGGGGCAGCCCAGCGATTGCTGACCCTCTCGGTCTTCTGATTTCTGCCCTTCTGACCTCTTACTTCCTAAACCCCGGCGGCCAGGGGTAGTCAGCGGGGCAGAGGTCTTGGCCGTTCTGCTCGATAATGTTGAGCTGACCACTTATCTGAAGAAGCTGAGCCGCGTCGCAACGGTACCCTATAGCAACTCCCTTCTGATAGCGCACTATCACGTTGTGATGCACCTCAACAGTGATGGGCTGGGGATTGCCTTGCTCATCGAAGCGATCATCTACAAACACAATCCCATATTCTGGAGCTTGTCTGCCGGCAAAGCCTAAGCCTCCTACTAAGATGTTGCCCTCCAGTCGCACCTGAGTTCCCCTCCCTACTAGGATGCCTCCTCCTTCAATGAAGTTCTGGTCCAAGACCACCGCACCTCCACCTGAGATTGTTATGGCAAAGTCGTGGGAGGACCGAATCCGATTGAATTTCAGGTGAGCTCGTGCCATAGCCGAGCTAAGAGAGACCATGCCTTCCTTGAATTCGTTTTCTATTAAGTTGGCGCTTCCAGATCCAGTCAATTTCACCCCTGCTGTTCCCCAAGGGGATATGCTTTCGAATCGATTGCGCTCTAACAGGAGATCAGCTCTCCCTGACCAACTGATCCATCCTCCGCGAAAGGCAAAACCTCGGATGATCACTTGACCGCTTTCTGCCGTGATATTAAGAATGATCTGTCCCGCCAAACTGGGCTGATTTGGCGCATACCGTGGGAGAAGAGAGATCTCGTAAGGGACTGTAACTCTCTCATCATCGGCTTTGGCTTGGAGTGTAATCGGCTTAGAGATAGTGACCTTTTCTGGGTAGAGAGGAGGCCAAGGGGAGGCAGAGTAATGGACCTCGACAATATCCCCAGGCTTGGCGGCGTCGACAGCTGCTTGAATGGAGCCGTAGGTGCATCCCAGGCATACAGTGAGTACGGAGGGCCCTTGAGCATTTGGGGGTCGGAAATCTCCTGTCCCAATCAGTCCTACAACCGCACCAACTAGGGCAACCATGAGCAGCTTCTGCAACTTCATGGTGAATCACCTCATACATTATATCAATCAGAGAAGAACATTATAACTCCTCCAAAGCCAGGTTCACCAGGTTCACGAATTATTATTATCCGCTCGCAAAAGCCTGAGAATCCCATGGCGCACGCTATGGCATAGGCTTCCTTCCGGCTTATGTTGGCATATTTTATGCCATAGATAGGATTAGGCCCATTGCAATTGGCTATGCAATAGACTACCACCACGGGAACCCCTCTATCCTGCAGCCTATTAATAATCTCTTGAGCCTTCGCTTCAGAGGTCTGGCTGCCAATGAACCCAAATGCTACATCAATATCATTAGAAGGTCCAAACTCATGGTCTCTTGCCCGAATGAACTCAATGATTGCGTCGAGGGCTTGAGTAACTTTACCAACGTCGGCATCATTGCTGCCAAAGTCAAAGGCGCGAGCAAAGACTGTTACACTAACTCCACCAACCCCAGCGGAAGCTATTAGGTCGATTCGTTGATTATTGCTTAGCGTATAATTGAATGCGTAGAATTTCCAGGCTGCCCCGTGAACTACCATATTCCCGATGAGCTGAGCGAGCCGAATGAACTCCCGGACAGGCTGTAATTCAGGTGTCCTAGCACCAAACCTCCACCATTCTACTACAATACCAGGAATAGCGTTAAGGAGACTTTCTAAAAGCTGGTTCGGAGTCACTCCGGAAGCTACTCCTTGGCCTTGGATAAATCTCTCTAGTGCCTGTAGAAAGTTGTCAAGAATTCCATACGCTGCAGCTGGCTCAAACCCTAAGGATTGAGGATCATGTAGCATGTGATTAACGAATGCCCAATATACTGCAGCTCGCCATTCTGGGGAACAACAGCTAGTAGGTAGATTGCTCCCAAGAGGCGGTATTCTTACCACTCCTAACTGTTTGAGTCCATCAAAGACACGATGAGCTCGAGCTGCGATATCGTATTGATCAGTTTGGGCTAACCAAGTTGCCCAACTGAACTCACTTTCAGAACTAATAGCTACTAATACCTCTAGCAATTGAGCAAAGCTTGGGTAAGCGGCCTTGATGCGCTCCAGCTGCTGGGCAAAGTCCGGAGCATTAAGGTAGAGCCTAACCTCCCGCAATGCTTCAGCAATCTCAGTATCATCAGGCAGGTCGATCTCCGGCTTATCAACCTCGGGCAAGCTCTCAAGCTGCATCATTAACTGCAGCATAGAGCGGATTTGTTCCCCGGTCAGGTGCTCGAATCCTAAGAATAAGTCTCCCCTGCTAGTATAGAGAGCCGGTGGCTCCCCTTGACTGAGAGCCTCTTGAGCAAACACGCTATAGAGTGAAGCAAGATAGTCTGCATACTCCTCTAGAACATATGCTGTGGCCCTCACAGGGATCTCCATCATAACGGAGTTAATAGCCAAGGGCACGCCCCTCACATAAGCTCCTGAGGTTATGGCATTGAACTGCACGGTTACACTGGCGCTCCTGCCGGGCTCTAATACTAATGCCTCAGGCAAGATAACCTGAAAAGGGGAGGTCATGATTGTATTCACAGCTTCCACTGTCACTGTAGTCACACCGTGGTTCTTGATGGTCAGCTTTCTCTTTTTTGCGTTGCCTACAAAGACAACCCCAAAGTTCAGCTCTGATGGATCGAGTTCGATCTTGTGAGCTACAGCTGTTGCTGCAACATTGAGGCTTCCTTGGCCGTTATGCAATCTCACTTGAACATTCCCGCTGAAAGCTCCAGACTCATTTGGGTTGAAGCGCACTGTCACCACAGCGCTCTGCCCTGCCGCTAGGGTCAATAACCTCTCGTTCATAATCTGGTACGGTGTACTCGTGCTCAACGTAAGCGTCACTGCTACGCTCCCCTCGTTCTTCACTGTGAGCGTGCGCTCTTGAGGCAAACCCACAAGCTTAGTCTCAAAGCCACACCACGTCCCAAACTCCTCGAAGCACTCCATCCCTGGACGGCACACTATCACCTGGTCCCCACACCGCTCCCGCAACACCAGCAGCCCACTGCCAAAATCTACCGTCGCTGGAGAGAAGCTCACCTTATGGGCCACGCCCGTCGCGCTCACCGTCTGGCTCCCGCCGTTGCTGCTGATCGTCACGCTCCTGGTGAAGCTCCCCGCACTGGCTGAGCTGAAGCGTACCACGACCTCCTGCGGCTGCCCAGGCCTAAGCGAAAAACTCCCCCCAGAGACCAATGCTGAACGGGGCTGAAGTCGTGACTGTCCCACTCAGCGTCCCTCCCCCAGAGTTCCAGATCACAAACGAACCCTGACTCTGCTGATTGATGAACGTCTGGGGCACTGTCAGGCTGGTCGTGGAGGCCATCAATGACGGAGTCCGGCTGATGCATAGATAGTCATAGCCCCACTGGGAGGTGCAGATCTGGGGACCTTCATATCCCCCCTCGAAGTCTCCACCTCCATCGCCAGGGAGGGCCAAGGGCTGCAGCTTCGCCCCTTCTGGCACTGCTTCTCCTATCGCCTGCCCACAGGCCGTGGCCTGGATCGCTGGCTCAGCTCCCTCTTCAGGCTCATCGTCCTTGTCTGCCTTCAGCTTGATCCGCACCTGGTGCGCGATCTTCTCCTCATTGCCCTCAGCAGCTATCCCTAAGATAGCGATCTTGTTGGTCTCATCGAAGAGGACTCGTACCTTCCCTACCCGCTTGCCCTTCTGAGCCAGCTTCTGCTCAAACTCCTGGAACTTGCTCTTCTCGCGGAGCTTACGCAGCAGCTTCCCCACTTTCTGCACAGGGAGGAATCGCACAAGGCGCTCCTGCCCATCAGCTCCGACGTTGACCGTCTTGTTCCCCTGGCGGATCAAGCCCACCGCTGCACTCTGGCCCTTAGCCCTCGTCCACACTAAGTGCGCACCCTCCCCAAAGGGGATCAAGAGCTGCTCCCCACCCACAAGCTGCACTGCTTGGGCTTCTTCAATATTGATGCTCAAGCCCCTGGCCTCCAGCTGCGCCTTGACCGCTTGCAGCTGGGAGTCGGCTAGAGCTTCTTGGAGCAGGGCCGAGCGATCTGGCTCCAGGATGGGAGCAGAGCAGCTGTCACCGAGGGCATTCAATGGCTGGAAGTTTGCTTGGGAAGAAGAATCAGGCTTCAGCGGGGGGGGGTAACATCCTGAGAAGGCTTGAAGAGCGAAGTACAGCCGACGAGAACCGAGACGAGGCTGAGGACGAAGGTGAGCTTGGCTAGGCGCATGATTCCTCCTTCTGGCGCACCATTCCCCGTGCTCCTGGGTGGGGCTGGGCGGCTTTATGGTGTATCGCTTTTTATATACTACAAATGAAAATCAGCTACAGATCAAGAGTTGGGTTTGCACCCAGAGCTTGCGCCTTAGCGGTCGAGATTGCATCCTCTTGGTCCAGATGCCCGCCAGCCTTGAGCAGTAAGCTTGATTGCTCTATAATCACACCCCTATGACCAGACGCCGCAAGAATTCGATCATTGAGCCAATCACTGAACTGAATAAAATTAAAATTCGCGACACCGGCGAGCCGTTGGTCATGCTCAACGGGCTTGACCCGCGTATTGTTATATTGCCCAACTGGCACACCGGCGAGCCCCAGCAGCTCTTCGCGCGCAAGACCGTCGCCACCATGCTCCAGAAGGCTGCACGGCTCTTGCCCAAGGGCTATAAGCTCGGCGTCTTCAGCGCCTATCGCTCCCTTGAGGAGCAGAAGAGAATATATCAGCGGGTCTATCGGCGCATGAAGCGCCGCTACCCCAACGCGCCGAAAAATATCTTAAAACGCCTGACGAATAGATTTGTGCATCCCCCGGATATAAAGACTCCTCCCGGACATAGCACCGGCGGGGCTATTGATCTGACGATCATCGGTCCTGACGGCAAGGAGCTCGATATGACCTCCCCGTATAAGTGGCGCACGCCCAAGGCCCGCGCCGTCGCGGCTACTTATGCTGAAGGCCTCTCCGAAAAAGCCCGCAAGAACCGAGATATGCTCATCACGGTCATGACCAAGGCTGGGTTCACCAACTACGCCGGCGAGTGGTGGCACTGGTCCTACGGCGATAGCTGCTGGGCCTGGCGCCTGGGGAGGAAGACAGCGATCTATGGGATTGCTTCTGATCCCCAGAAGCGATAATATAGCAGCACAGCCCCCCAGAGCGCGACAGGCACAATCCAGTCGCCCACAGCAATAACGCTATAGAGTAATGTCATCAGCCCTCCGCCCTGCCCGCGCTCCAGCGCTTGAGCAAACGCGATCAATCCGTGCAGCGCCAGCACGTGCCAGAAGAAGAGCAGTATCAATCCCAGAGCTGTCCAAAGGAGGCGTCTCCTCCATGAAAAACCCGGCGTCATCAGCCAGAGCGCTAGCGTCAGCCCCAGCCCGCCGAAACTGAGAAACTCTCGCTGTGTCAAGAGTTTTTCATTGCGATAGACAGCAATGCCTTCAGCGTCTATCGTTATGTGAAGCTCTGGGGTGATCTGCGCACAAAAGATCTGGGCGCGCGCATACATGGGAGCCACCCGAGGCCACACCAGAGCGAACGCTATTAGAATGACAGCGCCCCCGCCAAGGAAGAGAACGATCTTGGTCATTGCCGACGCTCGACCCATAGCAGCCATAACGCTCCAGCGAAGAGGACGATCAACGGTTGCCAGACCAGCACGTGCACCGTGTCAAAAGCCTTGGGAGCAAAGCGCCCAATATAGATCAAGCTCACCAGCCGAACGAGATTGAAGAGCACCAGCGCGGGCAGCCCCCAAGCCAGCGCTCCCAGTTTCGCTTTGAGTGTAGAGGGCGTCGCCGCTACAGCAGCGATAAAGAGCACCAGGGGCAGGATCGCGGTGCACTCGAAGATGACCTCCAGAGAAAAGAGTTCGGAACGCACCAGTGTGCCCTCCACAGAGCTGGGATTGCCAAGCAGCCTCAGCGCAAGCGCCAAGAGCTGAGCAGTGATCTCATTGGCCCAGTGCACGAAGCCGATATAAATTAAGAAGGGTTGCAACACCAAAAACGCTATGATAGTTCCGGCGAGCACAAGCCAAGCGCGCGCGAGCGGTCTCATTCCTGCGAAGCGGTGGCGAAGAGGCGCCGTCGGATCACCCACAAGAAGAGCATGAGCGCTATCCCAGCTAAGATGAAACTCATCGTGGTCATCCCTGGGGCGATGGCGCGCGCGGAGATGCGCCCTTGCTGCTTACTCACGACGTTGCCCTCAGCGTCGATCAAGAGCACCTCATAGCGATGCTCCCCAGCAACAGAGATCTCGCGACTGATGAGGGGCACGCTCTCAGGCAGTGGTGAGGGCAACTCCGGCACGATTAGCTCTTTGTCTGCAGGGGTCTCGCCGAAGGGGCTGGTCTGGGCAAACCGAATCTCAACGCGATGGACACTTGGTGGACACCCCGAGGTCTCCAGCTCCCACTGGACGGTGCGTCCCCTAGCTCGCAAGATGAGCGAGTCAACCGTAGCAGGCTCGAGGGCAAGAGTGTTGCCATCACGGCAGGAGACCTTTACGACTAAGGGTTGCTGCGCCAGGGCTGCTAGCCCCAGAAGCGCCACACACGCGACCGCGTATACGAAGGTCTTCATAGGGTTTTTATTATATCAATACATCGTCTGCATATCTAGAAGCCCCTTCTCCTTGGCGCGGCGCTCGCACCAGCGATAGAAACTCAAGGAGATCGCCCCGACAAAGAGCGTTGAGCTGGCTAAGATCAGCAGGATCGTCTCAGTGGAGAATGGGGCAAGCAACGGGCTGGCGCTCGTGCCCAAGATGGCGCGGCGCAGCCCCTCCAACCAGTAGGTCATGGGCAGACTAAGCCCGACGTACTGAAGAAATTGAGGGAGCACGTCGAGAGGGAAGACCGCTCCACATAAGAGATAGAGCGCCCCAGCGACCGCCTCGCCCATAAAGTAATTGTGTCTTGCGGTGATGAGCGTGAGACCCGCAAGAAGGATCCCGATAAACGCCAGGCCCGCAAGCCCGATCAGAAAGACCGGCCAGAAGACCAGATGGTTCATCGTCAAGAGATTTATGGGAAGCTTGAAGACGAGCACCCCAAATGCTATTGTGATGATAACAGCGATTGTGCCCGTCAGAGTGCGGGCTACGCCGCGCCCTAGCAGATAGAAATAGACCTGGATCGGCGAGACGTAGATATATTTGAGCACGCCATAATGCTCGCGGTCGTCGATCACCGCATAACTGATCCCCATGAGCACCGAGCCGACGTAGATATAGAACGCGTTCCCCAGATAGATATAGGGAAAGAGCGGATTATGGGTCTGGCCGCCGGAGACGACTAAGTACATCACGACTAGGATCATCGCTCCAGCGACGGGCTTGGCAATAGAGTACACCGCGAAGAGGAACGGCTCGGTCCAATTCGATTCGATCTGCCAGCCCAGCCAGGTGGCAACTCTGAGACTGCGCAGGCTCTCGCGCCAGCTATTCATTGTGACGTTGCTTGCGATCATTCTCTTATGGCTCTCACCCCCAGCCCCTCTCCCGTCCGTGAAGACGGGAGAGGGGTGGCGAAGCCGGGGTGAGGGCCCATTCATTGTCCCCTTACGGTGAGCCTTCCTTCGCGCCGCGCAAGATTCTCTAGCCATAAGAGCATCCGATGCGCCACCACGAGAAAGACGACGCTCAAGACCGCCAAGATCAGCGTTTCAATCCCTACATCGAGAAAGCCCCAACCCGCCTGAGGGTAGAGCAGCTGTCTCATCGCGTCTAGTCCTAAAGTGATGGGGATGAGCGACGCCCCCGCCGAGATCCAAAAGCCCAAGCTCTTGATGGGGAAATAAAACCCCGACAGCAAGAAGACTGGCTCTTGTAAGAGATTTGCCATGTGCCAGGCTTCGCGCCCATAGAGCAAGAACGCCGAGGCGAAGATCATCCCTAGGCCGTAGAGTGCGATCAACGTCAAGAAGAAGACCAGTACTAAAGCCCCCCAATCGCTCACGGTGAACTTCACTTGGAAGACGAGTGAGCCCAGCAACAAGACAGCAAGAGCACGCACCGTCGTCGCGGCCATCCCTCCAAGGGCCATCCCCAACAGGATCGCCATGCGTGACGTAGGCGCGATCAGATACAGCGCGAGATTTCCCGTCTCCTTCTCCCAATAGAACTGCGTGGCCATGCTCCAGAGCACGTTCATCCAATAGGCGGTCATCGCGCCACCGAGCACAGCAAAACCCGCAAATTCGGGCTTCGCCCCCAACGCCCGATAGATGAAGACAAACGCGGAAGTCCCTAGCAGCGGAAGCACGATCTCAAAGAACATCCAGCTCTTCTCGCGTTGCAGCCCGATCAACCGGGGATAGGCCCGCCCACGCACCGTGCGCAGGAAGACCATCAGTTCGCGTCGGAAATTCTTCATAGCGCTCGCTCTTGGGGGTTTTCCTCGTCGCTGAGGCCGCGCCCCACTAAGTGAATGAAGACGTCTTCCAAGGTCGGCTCACGCTTCTCCAGCGATAACAGATGTCCGCCCTTCGCTTGCACCGCGTCCAGGACTTTAATTAAAGCGTTCTCGTCTTCGAGGATGAAGTTCAGCTCGGTGTGCCCATTGCGCCGGTGCCCAGCAAATTGACTGACTCCGGGCAACCGCCCGAAGTGGTCGAGCGTCTCGAGGGGTGTCGTCTGGAGCTTGAAGATCGAAGCCCCTTGGAGCCTTCTCTTGAGATTTGCTGGCGTGTCACAGGCTAAGATCCTGCCCTTGTCTATAATCGCCACGCGATCGCAGAGTTCGTCGGCCTCGGCCATGTAATGGGTCGTCAGGAGGATCGTCTTGCCGGGGCGCTCGCGCACCCAGCGCTTCACAAAATCCCTTAAGATTCGCGAGGTCTGCACGTCCAGCCCCAGCGTCGGCTCGTCTAAGAATAAGATCTTCGGGTCGTTGAGAAACCCCCGGGCGAAGTTCATCTTCTGCTTCATCCCCGTCGACAGATGATACGATTTGGTCTTAGCGCGATCGCTCAGCCCGACGACTTCTAACATATACTGGATGCGCTCGCGGGCTGTTTTCGAATCTAACCCGTAAAACTGCGTGAACATCCAGAGATTCTCTTCGACGGTGAGCAACCCATACCCGCAGGTCTCGCCGCCGGAGACCATGTTGATGCGCCGTCGGACTTCCTGGGGGTTTTCGACGACATCGATGCCATCGACAAAAGCCCGTCCGCTGGTTGGCGTAAGCAGGGTCGTCAAGATCTTGATGAGGGTCGTCTTGCCGGCGCCGTTGGGCCCTAAAAGCCCAAAGAGCTCGCCTTGGTGCACTTCAAGGTTGACGTCCTCCAAAGCGACGAGCGTGGTGGGGCCGGGTTCACCGCGCTTGCGCTTGATCTGATAGATGCGACCTAGATTTTCTGTTTTGATGGCGAACGTTTGGCCCATAGTAAAGCTCCTTCTTGGGAGAGCAGCGCCCGCTTGCGCGCGATGCCTGCGCCGTAGCCCCCAAGCGAGCCGTCTTGTCTGATAACCCGATGGCACGGAATAACAACGGGAACGGGATTAGTCGCACAGGCGCGGGCGACGGCGCGCGCGGCCGTGGGGCGCCCAATCCTTCGCGCGATCTCGCTGTAGGAGCGCGTCTGGCCGTAGGGGATCGTGCGCAGCTCCTGCCAGACGCGCCGCTGGAACGCTGTGCCCTCAATGTCCAAGGGGAGGTCAAGGCGGGGATGGTGCCCCTGGAGATGCTCCAAGAGCGCGCTTGCCCATTTGGAGAGGCCCTTCTTGTCTGGGACGAGCTGGGCTGAGGGATATTCGCGTCGCAGTGCGGCTTTCGCTTGTGTCGTGAAGCCAGCGAACTTGATCGCGCAGATACCGCGCTCTGTGGCCCCCATCAAAAGCTTCCCCAGCGAGCAGTCCACAATTGTATATCGTATCTTCATAGCTTATATCTTAAAGCAAGTCTGCCCGGGGCGCTACCCGGTCTTTTGTATCTCATGAGAGACATATGATTGCTCTTGTGTGGGTATTCCCGAAAAATTTTCTAAAAAACGCTCTATTTTGTATCAAAAGTTTAGATTTATAAAATTTTCTTGACAAAGCGAGAATTTTTTGGTACGATCCTTCCATCTTTCAGTGCAAAGGGGTTTGGAGATGAGCAAGCAGATCGAACATGTCTTGAAGGTCGTGAGGGAGAACAATATTAATTTCGTGCGGTTGCAGTTTACGGATATCTTTGGCCTGCCCAAGAACGTCGAGATTCCCGCGGGACGGCTCCAGTCTGTCCTGGAGAAGGGCATCGCCTTTGATGGCTCGTCCATCGAGGGGTTCATGCGCATCTCGGAGTCGGATATGTACCTGCGGCCTGATCTCAACACCCTAGCGATCTACCCCTGGACGATGGAATCGGGCAATGGGCGCACGGCGCGCTTGATCTGCGACGTCTTGCTCCCCGATGGGCAGCCCTTCCCCGGCGATCCGCGCTACGTCTTAAAGCGCGCGGTCGCTGAGGCCGAAAAGCTCGGCTACACCATGTATGCCGGCGCGGAGGCCGAGTTCTTCCTCTTCCGTCGTACTCCCGAGGGGAAGGCCTCTCTGGAGCTGCACGACCACGGCGGCTATTTCGATCTCACGCCTGTGGACCGCGGCGAGGAGGCCCGCGCGGACATCGTCGTAGCCCTGGAGCAGATGGGCTTTGAGGTGGAAGCCGCCCATCACGAGGTCGCTCCCAGCCAGCACGAGATCGACTTCCGCTACGCCGATGTGCTGCGCACCGCCGATAATATCGTGACGTTTCGCTTTGTCGTCAAGACCATCGCTCTGCGGCACGGCCTCCATGCGACCTTCATGCCCAAGCCCATCGCCGGCATCAACGGCAGCGGGATGCACACGCACATCTCACTCTGGCATGGTAATCAGAATCTCTTCTACGACCCCAAAGACCCATACGGGCTGAGCGAGATCGCGCGGCAGTTCCTCGCGGGGATCATTGAGCACATCGGGGCGATCACGGCTCTGGCCAATCCCTTGGTCAACTCGTACAAGCGCCTTGTGCCGGGATATGAAGCCCCAGTGAACATCAGTTGGGCCAGGATGAATCGTTCGGCGCTCATCCGTGTTCCGGCGAGCAACACCCCGGAGACTTCTACGCGCATTGAGCTGCGCAGCCCCGATCCCTCGTGTAACCCCTATTTAGCGTATGCGGCAATCCTGGTCAGCGGGCTAGATGGGATCAAGCGCAAGCTCAAAGCCCCAGATCCCGTCGAGGAGAACATCTATGAGCTCACGAGAGAGCAGCGCCAGGAGCGGGGCATCGGATCGCTGCCGGGCAGCTTAGATGAAGCGCTCGCGGCGCTCGCTCACGATACAGTCATTGCCGCTGCCCTAGGCGAGCATATAGTAGAAAAGTATCTCGAAGCCAAAGAGAAGGAGCTGAGAGAGTATCGCCTTGCGGTGACCCCCTGGGAGGTCCAGCGCTATCTCGAAGATTACTAATGGCTACCACGCTCTTAATCTATGACGGCCAGTGTGCCTACTGTTGCGGCTTTGCGCGCATAGTGCGCATACTCGACCGACATAGGAGATTGGCAGTGCTCCCCTATGAGAGCGCTCTAGCTCAAGAGCTCTTGCGGGCTCAATTTGGTGAAGATTTTGGGTTTGCCATGTTTCTCTTCGAGGAAGACTCGGTGAGTTGGGGGCGCCAGGCCGCTCAAAGAGTCATACAAAAGCTCGCCTTGCCTGGGGCGCGCCTGGCGTTCTGGCTCTATCCGGCTATTGTGGCGGTGGTCTCGCGGCTGACGCGCCGCCAGCGCGCCGTCTGCGGGCCGGCGTGCGCCCAGCTCTCGCCTAAGAGTTCTGCCCCATTAGAAGCCCCTCTCACGCCCGAATCACGGAGGCTCCTGCTCAGTCTATGACCCGAATCTCGATCCCCTGGGGGAGCGCTCGCAACAGCCTCTTCCCGTAGGGGCGCGTGAGCACTCGCCCGTCTAAGATGTGCACTTCCCCCGTGTCGGTCGCGGTGCGGATAAGCCGCCCAAAGCCCTGTTTTAATTTTAGGGCTGCCCGTGGCAGAATGTACTCATTAAAGGGGTCGCGGCCCTCCTCACGGAGGCGCTCGACGCGCGCCTCGTGCACGGGATCATCGGGGACTTCAAACGGAATCTTGGTGATAACGACAGCGCGCAGCGCCGGCCCAGGCACGTCTATCCCCTCCCAAAACGAGTCTAAGCCCAATAAGACAGCGTTGCCGTCGGCTCTGAATTTCGAAAGCAACTGGGAGCGTGCCTCCTCCCCCTGACACAAGAGAGCGTACGAGCTGGAGCGCTCGCGCAAGCGCCTTGCGGTCTCGTCCAAGACCCGCGCGTTGGTGAAGAGCACTAATACCCCGCCTCCGACGCTCTCAATAATAGCAGCGATCCGACGGGCGAGCTCGTCTAAGTACTGTTCTGAGAGATTTCCCCGTTCGGGAGGGTGAAGCTTATGGATGCAGAGCCGGACTTGTCGGGCATAGTCGAAGGACGACGTCAGGGCGAGCGTCTCGCCCTCGATGCCCAGCTGGTGTTTTATATAACTGAAGTCCCCGCCGACCGAGAGCGTGGCTGATGTCAGTATAATGGACCCAAAGCGCGAGAGCAGCCCTTCTTGAAGTTCTGTTTTAGGATAGAGCGGGGCGACGGAGAGCGCGGCCCTATGCTCCAGCGACTCCGTCCACCGCACGCGGGGCGACCCCGCCTGAGCGGGCTCGAGAAAGCTCAGCAGCGTCGCCCCCACTTCGCCGATCCAAGCAGCGCACTGGCGCATCTTGACAAGACGCGCCCGGTGCTCGCTCTGCGCTAGGAGCGTCGCTGACTCCTTTCTCAAGAAATCTTCTATTTGTGCTTGGAGCTGCAGGAGCGTCTGGAGCATGAGTTCCGCGTCGGCTCGCAGTGCGAACTCTTCAGGAGCGATGCGCCGTCGCTCCCAGGGATAGCGTGCGCGCAGGTGTTCAAAGAACGCTGAGGCTAGATGCTGTAGACGGGTGATCTGGGTGTGGCTCTCTACAGCCAAGCGTCGGTCGAGCGCTGTAATCTCACGGATGAGATTCTCGATGGTGTGCCCGCTGACCCAGCGGGTAAAAGCCTTGCAGAACGCGTCCTCAAGAGCATGGGCTTCATCGATGATCAAGACCTCTGCGTCGGGCAGCAGCCCGTGCTCGGCCTCGAGCCAGAGAGCAGCGTCAGCGGCTAAGAGCGCGTGGTTGACGACGAGGATATCTGCACCGAACCATCGCTCCCGTGCGCGAAAGTAAAAGCACTGATCGTAAGAGGGACAATCTTGCCTGAGGCATCCGGCGGAGTCGGCGCTCACCTCGCTCCAGATGGGGCTAGAGGGGGTCAGCGCATCTAGCTCGCCGTCCTCGGTCTGGTCGGCCCAGCGCAACAGTCTGGTATGCTCGTGGGCTTCTGTGACGGTCTTTGGCTGAAAGCCGTGCAGTGCCAGCAGGCAGAGATAATTGGCAAACCCCTTGGCTACAGCGAAGCGAAAGCTTCTCACACGGGCGAGCAAGGGCAGGTCTTTCTGCACCAGCTGATCTTGGAGGTTCTTCTTGTTGGTGGAGATGATCGTTCGCTTTCCCGACAAGATGGCTGGAATGGCGTAGGCGAACGTCTTGCCCACGCCGGTGGGGGCCTCGACGAGCAGGACTCCCCCACAATTTACGACCCGCTCACACGCAGAGAGCATCTCGTGTTGTGAAGGGCGCAGCTCAAAGCTAGGAAGATACGCTTTGAGCTTGTGTAAGAACTCGACGCTGGTCATGGCTTAAGTATAATCTGTCAAAGGGCAAGGCGCGAGTTGGCAGACTCGTGACTTTTTGGTATCTTACACTATAACTTTCACACGAAGGGGTTGGTGCCCATGCACACTAAGTACGTCTTTCACGTCTACGGCCGTTGGGAGGGAGGGATCACCGGGAGGGGCGAGATCGTCAACGAAGAACAGACGATCCGAACCCCCTTCTCCATTGCTGAGGAGTTTGGTGGGGTCGGCGGGCCGACAAACCCGGAGGAGCTCTTTCTCTCTGCAGCCTGCTCGTGCTATTTGATCACGTTAGCTCTCGTCGCGGAGAAGATGCGCCTGCCGATCAAGAGAATTGAGTGCGAGGCTGAGGGGCGCGTCTCGCCCCATGAAGAGGGCGGATTTCACTTCACCGAGATCATCCTCAAGCCCCATTTTGAGTTAGAGGGCGACCCCGCGGTGCACGACCTGGCCATTGCCCGCGCGGTGCACCTAGCCGAACAGCGCTGTATCATCTCCCGTGCCGTCAAGGGCACGGTCAAATACGAGATCAAGCCGACGATCGTGAGGGTCTAGAGCCGCTCGAGCACCGTGGCGATGCCCTGCCCAAAGCCGATGCACATCGTCACCAGGCCAAACTGGGCGTCGCGCCGCTCGAGCTCATAGAGGATCTTTGTGAAGAGAATCGCACCGGTGGCCCCCAGGGGGTGCCCCAGTGCAATTGCCCCACCGTTGACGTTCACCCTTTCCCACGGGACATCGAGCTCCCGGCCCCACGCCAGCGGCACCGACGCAAATGCCTCATTGCATTCGAAGAGATCTATATCCGAGATGGTGAGCCCCGCTTTCTGGAGGGCTTTCTTCGTCGCTGGGATCGGGCCGGTGAGCATGATCGTGGGGTCGACCCCGGCGACAGCCCACGAACGAAATCGCGCTCTGGGCTTATAGCCCAGAGCTTTGGCCTTGTCGCGGGTCATGAGGAGCAGCGCCGCCGCGCCGTCGCTGATCTGAGAGGAGTTTCCCGCGGTGATCTTGCCGCCGATGGGGCGAAAGACCGGGGGGAGCTTGGCGAGCTTCGCCCGGCCTTCATCTGGGGAGGCATAGCGTCGCACGCCCTCATCGCGGGTCACGGTCATCCCGTTGATCGTGACCGGGACGATCTGGCTCTCAAAGTAGCCCGCGTCCTGAGCACGAGCGGCCTTCAGATGGCTCTGCAGAGAGAACTCATCTAACTCCTCGCGCGAGAGGTTCCAGTGGTCGGCAAGGCGCTCGGCTGCCTCCCCCTGCGAGACGATCTCGTATTGTGCTAAGAGTTTGGGGTTGAGCGGCTTATCTAAGTCGGAGCCCATGGGCTCGCGGGTCATGCTCTCGACCCCACCGGCGAGAGCGCAGTCGCAGACGCCGGCTAGGATCTCTTGGGCTGCAAAATGGATCGCCTGTTGGGAGGAGCCGCACAGACGATTGACCGTAACCCCGGCAGACTCGATGGGCAGCCCCGCTTCTAAGGCGATGATCCGAGCGACGTTGAACCCTTGTTCGCCTCGCGCGGTGACGCACCCAAAGACGACGTCTTCGATCTCAGAAGGATTAATACGCGTGCGTTCCAGCAGCGCCTTGAGAGCCAGAACACCGATCTCGTCGGCACGGGTATCTTTGAAAAACCCGTCGCGCTTGCCGATGGGCGTGCGCACGGCCTCGACGATGACCGGCTCGCGCCCCGCTCCAATTTTCATACTTTAGAGTTCGCCCTTAGCGGCCAGGCCGTCGAGTATGTCTTTCACCAGGGAATCGACGTCGTTGTACGGGAATCGCGCTTGGCCTCCCAACTTCTGCGACAGCTCCATCGCCGTCCATGACTTCCCCCCGGCGGTGAACTTGGTCGTTGGGCCTTGGGGGAGCACCGGCAACAGGTCGAAGACGCTCTTGACGGGGTATTTGGCCTTCCCGAAGATGCTCTTGAGTTGGGCTTCTAACTCTTCGCGCGCACCCATGATGATCCCTCCCTTCTTAGCTGAGCACATTTTGATTTTGCCACAAGGGGCATAGTCCTGTCAAACGGGGTATCAGTGCCGGCGGCGCGGCAGCGCGCTGTGAATGCGATCGGTGAGGGTGTGCATGATATTGGGCAGCCACAAGCCCGCAACGAGAATCCCCACAAGTCGGAGATCTAACGGCGCCGTCTTCAAGAAATCGAGCGAGATCGTCCAGACGCGAAAGTAGCCCAGCCCCAACGCGATCACCAGAGCGAGAATCCCCAAATATACAAGACGAGTCAGCGTGCCCAAGAGCAGACTATGGCTAATTCCACGGTGCGCAAAGACTTTCGTGTAGGGAATCCAGATGAACCCCAGAGGCCCCCAGCGGCGCCGACTGCGATTGTGCCGCAGGTCTAAGTCAGGGCTGAGCAGGAGACTGGAGAAGAGATACGCCCCAGCGAAGATCGCCATGCCCTCCCAGCCGATAGCTATGACTCTATAGCTCTCTGCGACGAAGCCCATGGCGACCCAGACGGGTAGCAATAACAGCTCGATGCGCAGATGCGTCTTGCCCGATGGCATAGCGACTGCACTGTACGAGGGGATCTCTCTCTTTTTCAAGCCCCGCTGTCCTGCCAGACAGTGCCGGCTGTGCCGCGGCTGGCGCCTCTCCACTCTAGATTGCAGGCCTGATTGAGCCCAGTCGGACACTGTCCCGACCGGGCTTCGTCGTCTTGCCCTCTCTATGAGCTTTTGCCCAGACTTGACAGCCCCGGCCCTATAGGGTAGAATAAAGCGTCTTAGCAAAGCACTCGTGTGAGTGCTAATTCGACCAATACCCTAGCTCTATCGGAGATCTCTCATTGTAAGGAGGGAGAGATTATGAAGAAGTTGCGGCTCAAGCCCTTAGGGAGTCGTGTGCTGGTCCGGCGCATCGAAGATGAGGAGAGCGGAGGGATCATACTCCCCGAAGAGGCCAAGAAGGACCTGGATTTCGTGCGCGCCGAGGTCGTCGAGATCGGCTCGGACCTGGAGAAGGTCAAGGTCCAGAAGGGCGATAAAGTGCTGCTCTCCGCCCTGGCTGGCACCAAGCTGACCTTCGACGGCGAAGAGTATTTCATCGTCAAGAGCAGCGATATCTTGGCTACTATTGAGTAACAGAGAGCTCACAAGGAGGGAGTCCTATGGCAAAGAAGTTCAAGGAAGTCATATTTGAAGACGAAGCGCGAGAGAAGATGCTTCTGGGGGTGCAGAAGCTCACGGACGCCGTGCGCATTACGCTCGGGCCGCGAGGGCGGCACGTCGTCTTGGGGAAAGAGTTCGGCGGCCCAAAAGTGATCGATGACGGCGCGACCATCGCTGAGGAGCAAGAATACGCCGACGAGTTCGAGAATTTGGGCGCTCAGCTGGTCAAGCAGGTCGCCAAGGAGACCAACGACGACGCCGGTGATGGCACCACGACCGCCACGGTCTTAGCGTATGCGCTCATCAAGGAGGGCTTTAAGAACGTGACCGCTGGGGCGAACCCCGTGCAGCTCAAACGGGGTCTGGAGATCGCTCGCGACCGGGTCATCGAAGAGCTCCAGAAGATGAGCAAGGAGCTCAAGACCAAGGATGAGATGGCCCAGATCGCTACCAACTCCAGCAAGGACCCCGAGATCGGCAAGATCATCGCCGACGCCATGGAGAAGGCCGGTGAAGACGGGGTGATCACCGTCGAGGAGTCCGACACTATTGAGACGCACTTTGAGGTCGTCGAGGGGATGCAGTTTGATCGCGGCTACACCTCCCCGTACTTCATCACGAATGCTGAGAAGATGGAGGCCGAGCTCAAGGAGCCGTATATCCTAATTACCGATCACGAGCTGAAGAAGGCCCGAGATCTCGTGCCCATCTTGGAGAAGGTCGCGCAGACGGGCAAGCCCCTGCTGGTCATCGCTGACGACATCGAGGGCGAGGCCCTCACAACGTTGGTGATCAATAAGCTGCGGGGCACGCTGCAGAGCGTTGCCGTGAAAGCTCCAGGCTTTGGCGACCGCCGCAAGGCGATGCTCCAAGACATCGCGATCCTCACGGGCGGCCAAGTGATCGCCAAGGACGCCGGCATGACCCTGGAGACGGCGACGCTGGATATGCTGGGCAGGGCCGAAAGGGTCGTGGTCGACGACGACAACACGACTATTATTGGGGGCAAGGGCAAGAAGAAGGACATCGAGGCGCGCATCGAGCAGTTGCGCAAGCAGATGGAGACGACCGATTCTGATTACGATCGGGAGAAGCTCCAGGAGCGCATCGCCAAGCTCGCTGGCGGTGTGGTGATCATCAAGGTCGGGGCGGCGACCGAGGCCGAGCTGGAGGAGAAGAAGCACAGGATGGAGGATGCACTCGAGGCGACCAAGTCGGCGGTCGCTGAGGGGATCCTCCCCGGCGGGGAGGTCGCGCTCATCCGCGCAGCGAAGGCCTTGGAGAACTTGAAGGTCGAAGACCCCGATCAGCAGATCGGCATCAACGTGCTCAAGAAGGCCTTGGAGTTCCCCCTGAAGCAATTGGCGGAGAACGCCGGCTTTGAGGGGAGCATCGTCGTGGAGAAGGTGAAATCCCTGGAGAACAATATGGGCTTTGACGTGACCAAGGGGGAGTACGTGGACATGATGAAGGCGGGCATCATTGACCCGACGAAGGTCATCCGGTCGGCGGTCCTGAACGCGGTCAGCGTCGCGGGGCTCTTCTTGACGACCGGGGCCTTGGTCGTCACCAAGGAGGTCGGCGAGGACAAGATGCCGACGCCTTCGATGCCTGAATACTAGTGCTCTGTGCCCGTCGATTGAGACTGAGGGGCTTGAAACCAAGCCTCGGTGCGTTATAATGCATCGAGGCTTGAAGTTTTGAAGGAGCACGAAGATGCGCCCGGTGATCGGTCTAGCGTTAGGCGGTGGGGGAGCACGTGGCTACGCCCATATTGGCGTCATTCGCACTTTGCTGGCGCATCAGGTCCCTATTGATGTCATCGCCGGGACATCGATGGGCGCAGTCATTGGGGGGGCCTACGCCTGCGGCGTCGACCTCTATAAGTTGGAGAAGATCTTAAAGAATCTCGATGTCAATAAGCTCCTAGGGATTCCCGACACCACGCTGCGCAGCCTTGAGAGCCTAGCGGGCAAGACCGCTTCGGAGTATCTCTTGAAAAAAGCGGACTGGCGCACCTACGAGCCGGAGCACCTCAAGCAGCTCTATGAGTTCCTCCAGCTCTTCACCGGCGAGCGGACGTTTGAAGACTTGTCCGTCCCGCTGAGCGTGATCGCCTGCGACATCGACACCGGGGAGGAGGTCGTCCTGCGGTCAGGGAAGCTCTATCGGGCGATCGCCGCGAGCATGTCCTTTCCCGGAATTCATCCGCCCATTCATTATAACGGGCGGTTCTTAGTAGACGGGGGCTTGGTGAATAAGATCCCCGTGGACGCGGCTGTGGCGATGGGGGCACAGATTGTGATCGCCGTAGATGTCGGCGCATCGCTTAACGCGCGGGTGATGACGAGCTTAGACGTCTTAGTGCAATCGCAAGCGATCACGTCGCGGGAGTTGGTCCGGCTCAAGTTAGAGCTGATGCGCCAGCGTCTGGGCGAGAATTTAATCATCATTCGCCCGGGAGTCGACCGGATTCGCATGTTTCAGCTGAGGCAGTTGGACCTCCCCATCCGCGAGGGGGAGCGGGCTACTGTAGAAAAGCTCGAGCTCATCAAAGAGATCATTCAGAAGCACTCCTCTCCAGAGCCCGTGGCGTGATGGCTCCCTCGCCGAGAGATTCTTTATAACAGAAAGGGCATCATGGCTGCACAGAAGAACGTCGTCATCGTCGAGTCCCCGACGAAGGCGCACACGATTGAGAAGTATCTGGGGCAGGATTTCTCTGTGATCTCGACGATGGGGCATATTCGGGATCTGCCCAAGCATCGCTTTGGCGTCAACATCCACAAGGGCTTTGCCCCGACGTATGAGCCTCTGCCGGAGCGCAAGGAGTCGCTCAAGCGACTGCGGGCAGCAGTCAAGGGGGCTCGGGAGATCTACGTAGCGACCGATCCGGACCGCGAGGGCGAGGCCATCGCTTGGCACATTCAAGAGACCCTGAAACTCAGAGATCTGCAGCGCATCGAGTTCCACGAGATCACCAAAGAGGCCGTGCGACGGGCTCTGGAGCACCCGCGGGGGATCGACATGCAGCGCGTGGAGGCCCAGCAGGCCCGACGCATTCTCGATCGCATTGTGGGCTACATGCTCAGCCCCTTGATCTCTAAGAAGATTCGCAGTCGTCTGTCGGCAGGGCGGGTGCAGTCCGTGGCGGTGCGGCTGATCTGCGAGCGCGAGCGCGAAATTCAAAAATTCGTTCCTGAAGAGTATTGGACTATTACAGCCACGCTGACGCCCCAGGGAGAGTCCTTCCCCTTCGACGCAAAGCTGTGGAAGCGCATCGCCGATGCTGAAAAGCTGAAGATCTCCACCGAGCACCAAGCTCAAGAGATCCTGAAAGACCTCGACGGTGCCACGTGGCACGTGCTCAAGGTCGAAGAGAAAGAGCAGCGTCGTCACGCGCCGTTGCCGTTTACGACGAGCACGCTCCAGCAGGAAGCGTCGAAGAAGCTCGGCTTCTCCACCACCAAGACGATGACCATCGCTCAGCAGCTCTATGAGGGTGTGGAGCTGGGAAAAGGGGAAGTGACGGGGCTGATCACGTACATGCGCACGGACTCGACGCGGGTCGCTGAGGAGGCGCGCAAGGCCGCGCGGGAATTTATCGCTTCTCAATACGGGAGAGAGTTCGTTGGATCGGGCGAGGGACGCCGGGTGAAGAAGACTAATATCCAAGACGCCCACGAAGCGATCCGCCCCACGGATGTTCGACTTCTGCCCGATGACGTCGCTCCCTATCTCAGTGCCGATCAGCTGAAGCTCTATAGACTGATCTGGCAGCGCTTTGTCGCCAGCCAGATGGCCCCGGCGGTCTTCGACGTCGTCTCCGTAGATATTCAAGCAAAAGGGTATCTCTTCCGGGCGACCGGATCGGTGCTCAAGTTTTCGGGCTGGCTCGCAGTTTATGAAGAGACCCGCGACGAGGACACCAAGCCCGAGGAGGAAGACTTGCAAGGGCAGCTGCCCCCGCTGCGCCCAGAGCAGGTCTTACACTTGCTCAAGCTCACGCCCAAGCAGCACTTCACCGAGCCGCCGCCACGCTACACCGAGGCGACACTTGTAAAAGCCCTAGAAGAGCACGGAATTGGGCGGCCCAGCACCTATGCCCCTACGATCTCGACGATCTTAGAGCGAGGGTACGTCAAGCTGGAGAAGAAGCGTTTTGTCCCAACAGAATTGGGTTTTCTCGTCACCGACGCCCTCGTCAAACATTTCCCCAAGATCGTCGACGTGGGGTTTACAGCGCTCATTGAAGAAGAATTGGACAAGATTGAGGAGGGCCAGCTTGACCGCGTCACGGTCTTGCAGGATTTCTACAAGGAATTTGCCAGCGCCTATGAGAAAGCCAAGCGCGAGATGGAGTCCCTCAAGCCCAAGCCCATTGAGACCGAAGAGATCTGTCCTGACTGTGGTAACAAGTTAGTTATACGGACGGGGCGCTATGGGCAATTCTACTCGTGTTCGGCTTTCCCCAAATGTCGCTATACGCGCCCATTAGAATCAGAAGTCAGAAGTCAGAAGTCAGAAGTCAGAGATGAGAAGACAACAGAAAAATCTTGTCCCAAGTGTGGCGCGCCGATGATGCTGCGTCGCGGACGCTATGGGCCGTTTTACGGATGCTCCCGCTACCCCGATTGCGATGGGATTGTGAATATGGAGCGTGCGCGTGAGGAGTCACCGGTCCCCTGTCCCAAGTGTGGCGGCAAGCTCCTGAAGCGATACGCGCGCAAGGGCGGGCGCAGCTTCTTCGGGTGTGAAAACTATCCCCAGTGTGATTTCACTGTCAATCAGACGCCGATCAAGCCCTGCCCATCGTGCACAGATGGAGTGCTCGTCGAGAGCCAAGATGGGCAGCTCCTCTGTAGCAACAAACAGTGTGAGCACCGTCCTGGCCCTCACCCCGCCTGCGGCACCCCTCTCCCGTAGGTCACCTACGGGAGAGGGGTTGGGGGTGAGGGCCAAGATGAAGAGAAAAGCACAAAAACGAAAGGAGAAGAGATCGCTATGCATACGCTCATGCGCTTGATAGTTGTCGTTGCGCTTACGGTGGTGATGTTAAATCTTGCCGGTGCTCCACAAGCTGTCTTCAAGACGTTCAGCCCGCAGAGCACGATTTTTTCCATGGAGTTCAGCCCCGACGGAAGACTCCTCGCGACCGGCCAGGGCAACGGCACGATATTCCTGTGGGACTGGACGACAGGACAGCCTGTGCGCGTCATCTCTGAGACGTTGGGGACGGTCTTTGCGCTCTCGTTCAGCGCTGATGGGAAGAGGCTGCTCACGGCCAACGGCGACGGTCAAGTCGGCGCGGTGTGGGATGTCCAGACCGGGCAACAATTATTGAATCTTGAAGGGCACATCGGCTGGGTGCACTCGGCAGCCTATAGCCCCAACGGAAAATTTTTAGTCACAGGAGCTGAAGACAAGACCGTGCGCGTCTGGGATGCAGCTGATGGGGGATTATTGAGAGTCTTGACGGGCCACCGCAGCACGGTGTTTGCTCTGGCGATCAGCCCTGACAGTCAGATCATCGCTTCTGGGGGAGGAGACGGGGAGATTCGCCTGTGGGAGGCGCAGACGGGAGCGCTGTTAGGGGTTCTGCCGGTGCGCGTCGCTGCTGTCTTTTCAGTGCACTTTAGCCCCGATGGGAAACTACTTGCTTCGACGAGCGGCGACGGCGTGGTGCGTCTTTGGGACGTCGCCGAGAGAAAGTTAGTGACAGCAGTGGCTGGGCATCGTCATCGCACGCACGCCGTGCGCTTCTCTCCTGATGGACGGCGATTAGCGTCGGGGAGTATGGACTGGAGGGTCAAGCTCTGGGAGGTGCCCGCGCTCAAAGAACTGCAAACGTTCACGGAGCACGTGGAGTTTGTGCTCGCTGTAGCGTTCTCCCCGGACGGGAAATTCTTAGCGAGTGGTGGTGGGGATTTCAACGTCATCGTGCGGGCGTTATCAGAGTGAGACATTTGTCTCAGTGTAAGGTGCCTAATTCCGACACCATGTAAGACGAGTTACCTCCCCTAGGGAGCTGCTGTGTGCGAGAATTACAGATGCGCGGAGGTGATCACGATGGTCCTGCACAACCGCACCCTGAAGCTAGGACTGTTGATGTTCTTCTACAGCTTGCCGGTCGTGGTCGTCTCGTTTGTGCTCTACTGGGCGCGCTGGTAGGAGTTTTTCTCGCCCCCAGCAGCAACAAGCCTGAGCTTGCGGGCCAGAGCCCCGATGCCTAACGATGGCACAGCCGTGGCACGTAGGCCCCCTTCTTCTGCTGTGCGCATCACTCCTAGAAGCTATCATGGTCGCTCATTGGGTATCAAAGTAGGGGGGTTCAGGAAGTGGGGATGATACCTAAACCGCGCAAGAATTCCCTATCGTTGAACTCGACCTCGTGATCACAGAAGATCTGGGTGCGCTCGTGGCCCTTGCCCGCAATCAAGATACAGTCTCCCGGACGCGCGAGCTCCAAAGCCCTCAAAATCGCTCTAGGACGATCGAGGATGACTTCATACTCTGCACCCCGAATCCCAGACTCGATCTGACGGGCGATCTCGTGCGGGTCCTCGCCCTTGGGGTTATCGTTCGTGATAAGAGTATAATCTGCAAGGCGCCCGCTGATCTCCCCCATGATGGGTCTTTTGTAGGGATCGGACTCGCCCCCGCAGCCGAAGACGCTGATCACTCGGGGATAGAACCCCTTGAGCATGCGCAACATTTTCTCCAAAGAATCCGGCGAGTGCGCAAAATCTATCCAGATGAAGACCCCGTCACGGGTGCGATAGCGTTCGCAGCGGCCCTCGATTTGCTTCACAGACTCGATTCTCGATTTGATAGTATCGAGAGCGAGCCCGCGCTCGATCCCCACCCCTATCGCGGCGAGAATGTTATAGACATAGAACACCCCAGGCAGGCTCGTCTCAATAGTGCCAGTGCCCGCGGGAGTGTGCACCGTAAATCGCGATCCAGTAGGGGCAAGCTCGATAGCATCAGCCCACAGATCATATGCTGGGCTTAGGCCATACGTCCAGGTTCGCGCCCGCGTCGCTTCGAGAAAATATCGTGCATAGGGGTCATCGCCGTTGATGAGCGCGCGCGCTTGTGGGCGCAAGCCCTCAAAGAGCTTGAGCTTAGCGCGAAGATACTCTTCTGTCGTGCGATAATAATCGAGATGGTCGTGGGTGAGATTAGTAAAGATCGCAACGTCAAAATCAATCCCATGGACGCGCTCTTGGGAGAGGGCGTGCGCCGAGACTTCCAGCACGAAGTGCTTCTGCCCAGACTGCACCGCCTCCCAAGCGCGACGCTGGATCTCGACGGCTCCAGGGGTCGTGTAGAGCGAGTTATACTGCAAAGCGTTGTGCACGGTGGTGCTGAGGGCCGATTCACCCAAGACGGCCGCGGAGAGCACGCTGACTGAGGTCTTTCCGTTGGTGCCGGTGACGCCGACTGTATAGAGATTCTCCGTGGGGAAGTCGTAGAAGGCGCAGGCAAGCTCGGCAAGGGCGCGGCGGCTCTCCGCGACGAGCACATAGGGGATATGCGCAGGGAGCTTCAAATCAGCCCGTTGCCCAACGATGGCGACCGCGCCCTTGGCGATGGCCGTCCCGATATACTGATGCCCGTCGGAGCGCGCTCCAACCACAGCGACGAAAAGCGAGCCGGGCTGGACCTCCCGGGAGTCGTCAGTGATATGGGAGATCCTTACAGAGCGACTGCCGTAGACAGCGCGATGGGGGACAGAGCCTAAGAGTTCTCGGAGTGATTTTGTGTGCAGTGTATTCATAGCTGCACTCTATATAAGAGCGGTACAAGGAGCAAGGGCGCCTGTCCTGTGAGAAGCGATGCTTGTGTACCGGAGTTGAGTCTTGAGCAGGGTGCGGGGCTCCTCTAGAGGGGCTTGCTTTGAAGATAAGACGTCGGTACAATCAGGACAGCTATGAACAGAAAGAAGCAAGCGGGTGTGCGCCGCATCATCGTCGATCCTCAGGTCCACTTCGGCCAACCCATCCTCGAGGGCACCCGCATCCCCGTCTGGTGCGTGCTCGAGCTCATCCAGGCCGGCATCCCCTTCACTAAGATTATTGAAGAGTATTACCCCGACCTCACTGTAGCCGACGTACAAGCTTGCGTGAGATACGCCACCGAGCTGGTCAAGTCCGAAGAGATCCATCTGGCTGGGGTCTGATGCGCTTTGTAGCCGACCAAGACGTCTGGCAAGTCACCATAAGTTTCTTGCGAGCGTTGGGGCATGAAGTCCAGCGGGTAGCGGATGTGGGTCTGGCACAAGCGTCTGATGAGCAGGTGCTGGGCTATGCCCAAGGGGAGGGGAGGATCTTGGTGACGCGGGACAAGGGCTTTGGGGGTTTGGTCTTTGCGGGGCGGCGGGCGCATAGCGGGGTGATCCTGCTGCGGATGAGTCCGGAGGATGTCCAGCTAGTCCATCAGGAGCTGGAGCGTTGTTTGGGGGAGCATAGTGCGGAGGAGCTGGGCCGGTGCTTTGTGGTAGTGGAGGCTGGGCGTCATCGCCTGCGTCGTGCACCTTAAGGGTTGAGTCCGCCCGCGGCGGCTTCCAATGTCTGGAGCACCTCGCGCAGGTCCATTGCAGTGATGTCTAAGGACGGAAAATATACTCTTGCCAGAGCTTTTCCATCTCCGGGTGCGGTTGAATCGGCAGAGCCATCAGCAAGGCCCAAAAGAGTATAACCACAGTAAGCTCAACCCAATAGCGCTCTTTAGAATGTAGTCCTGTAAGGTTTAAGAATGCCTCTAGCATGTTCCAACCCCAGTGGATGCCGATAGCCATCCATAAGGCTTTTGTCTTAATCGTAGCTGTAGCCAATAATAGGCCGGCAAAGGTGGTTGCAGATGCACCAAGCCAACCAGAGGTTTGGTAATGTAAAAAGCCGAAAATCACTGATGTAACCCCAACTGCTGGATAGACTCCTAGGCTGTTGATAAGTGTTTGCAAGGGATACCCTCGCAAAAGCAGCTCTTCACCTAAGGCACCGCGGAAGATTCCTAGCCAGGAGGCAAGAGACTGTCGCTGGAGCTGACAAGGGGCTTTCTCCCACATGCGCAATATGAACGCCAAAAGCGACAGCATTACTCCGCCAACGATGAAGCCTACAACCAGCTCTTGCCACCATGACGAGTGAAAACTTACTCCTAAACTAGCCAGAGGCCGGCGATCCCAGTAGGCAGTCATGAGCAATGAAACGCTGAGGAGCGTCACAACAAGTATCCAAGGATCTAGAGTAATCTTCAAGGTGCCGTTAGGGTTTTTCTGAAAAGCCCGAGCTCCCCATAGCCTCGCTAGAGGGGAGAGTAAAAGAGCAAGCAATAATACCACTATAAAGAACACTATGAACTTTAGTAACCACCACATGGTTGGTTCAGTATACCCTAAAAAGCCAAAGGGGCCAAGAAGACGACACCTCTTGGCCCCACTCTGTATCAAAGAGTCTGAGCTACAATTACTGAGCGCAGGTTGTTCCGATTTCAATCGATATTTCTACACCAAAGCCTTTAAATGATCCTCTAGCACACCAAGGAGAAGCGTGGGAAAGCTGAACTTGTGTAATCGAGGGATTTTCCACCACTTGTACAAGCCGCCTTATCTGTAGCTTCCCAAAGGCGACTTGATCCCCGTCCACGCTGAACAGAGCCACCTGATTCTGATTGATCGCCCTCACTATATACCAACCTGGCTTGAGGAACCCCGTTAAATCCTCGACCACATAGATGCCCCCTAGCATGGGATTCACTTCTTGACCTACTAGTAGCTCTTCGATCAAGGCCCATGACTTTGATAACCGATCTGGGATAGCAAATCCGAGCGTTACCTCTGGGTGAGAATAGAATACAGCTCCTTCTATATTGAGTATATTTCCTTCAGCAGCTGTTAGTGTCCCTGGGAGCAGTACACTCAATCCTTGGATGATCTGCCCCCGGCTGAGCGGATTCTGCTGCGTCGCTCCCGGCATGGCCAGCCCCATCACCAGCACCGCCACCAACCCGACTACTGTACAGATCAGCTTGCAGTTCTTGTTGAACATCTGCATCTCCTCCTTTTGTGATAGTTTAGA
>FWWM01002621.1_pt1 | contig 47815 bp, 53 predicted proteins | sample 2228351 | NCBI WGS metagenome assembly FWWM01 (sample SAMEA103939774, study PRJEB20133) | metagenome | reverse complement strand
AGCCAATCATAGACCCTATGGTGCTTCTCCAATCAACAAGGGTTCCATAGAGATCAAATGTAACGGCTCTGATCAAAGGCCGCACCAGATCTCAGATCACGCCAGGTCTTAAAAGCGAGGGCGCCGCAGCTACAGCACAGCCTCCCCCCGCCTTAAAGATCAGGTTTTCAGCTGTAAATGGGCTTTCTAGCCCTCATTAACAGTGATCCTTAGCTTTTTGAGAGATCCGCAGAGGATCCACGCCCCTAGATCCCCTTCCGGCAATCCTATGATGAGCCATGGGATCGGCCAGAGCTCCATCCCCTCCAGATCCCTCGGGCTGGGGATGCTCGGGAAACCTGGATGTGTGTGGTAGATCCCGGCTAGCTCCACGCCCCTAGATCTGGCATCGCTATATGCTTCAAAAACCCCCTTTGGATCCATTAGAAATCTATGCGGGTCTCTCGAGATGTTCCTAACCTCCCTATAGTCTAGGATCTCTACTAGGTATCCGTGGAAAAGGCCTAGGAGGAAGCCGCATACCTCCCTATCGAGGGGGGCTCTCTCTAGAATAGATCTAATTATTCTCCTCGGTATCACTATCTCTTCGTAGCACTTGAGAAAGCGATCCTCACCTCTTGGGGGAGCTTCTCGTACTCAACCTCCTCAGCGTCCTCAACACTCTGCTCCCAAACCATCTCCTCCCCCTCTTTCTCGTAGACATGCTGCCTCAGCTTCTCAACAACCACGAAAGTTTTTCCATCGTTTGTTCTCCTAATCTCTACCAGGAATCTCTCTCCTTTCCTATCCACAACATACTTAGCCTCCGAGCTTGTCTTGATCAAAGCGCACCCCCAACAGGATCCTTTCTAGAGATAATCCCCAAGCGGGAATATAAGCCCTACTAGAAGCCTACCCCCTTCTCAGAGCCCTCAGAGCTATTATACCCTCAGTTATGAAAACAGCAGCGGCAGCTGCAGAGGTTATCATAGCCAATATATATTCCGGCGTCGCCTCAAGGATCCCCATGGCTATAGAGGCGATCTCGGGGATAAGCAGGCCCGAGAAGAAAGCGCCATATATTAATAACCTGGGCACCAGCTTTCCCCCTAGGTAGAGATAGCCCCTAACCCTGATCCTCTTCTTAACCCTGTAAACACCCCTCGAAAAATCCTTCTCAACTATCCCAAGCTCCTCGAACTTCTTTAGATGATAGTAAGCAAGGCTGGGATTGATCCCCAGCTCCCTCGCTATCTCCCTAGGGCCTGCCCCATCGCTCTCCAAAAGATATATATAGATCTTCAAAGCGATCCCTGACAGATCCTCGTTATCCCCCTTTGACACCATCACATATTTCCCCTAAGAACATGTGGGGGGCTTCGTGATATTATGCCTCGGGGGATCTATGTAGCCTCCGAGACCAACCTCTCTAGAGATGTTGTAATAGTTAGAGCCCAGCTTCACGATTATCGAGAGACCATATCTCCCATAGACATTCCCCCTATCTAGGTCGAGCTTGATTGACAAGCTGATCTCGTAGGGGCTTGTTTGAGAAGCATTATAGCTGTAGTAGAGGATCTTGATTGGAAGAGCTATCCTAACGAGGCATCTCTCCTCATCAGAGCCATACACCCAGGAAGACCCGTTCCAGGCATATGGAAATGGGAGCGGTGTTAACAAGACCCTTGCGATCGAGAGATCCTTGGTGCCGCTCAAGTTACCACCTATATATAGCTTTATAGCGAGGTATATCTTCCCACCATCCCCCCGGATCTCGAGAAGCTCTGCAGAGATGATCCTAGGGTACCTTAGATCCTGTTGAGAAGCCATAGGGCTGGGCATGGTAAACGTGGCGTTATCCCCATAAACCTCTCCCCCATAGCCACTAGCAGCTCTCTGCACAGCCTGGTCAGCGGGAGAGGCTAGGGGAATGGTTATTGGTGTCGATGTTGCGTTAGCTACTATGCCGATCACCTGGGATCCTCCTGTTTGTCTCTGGTAGGGGTAGAGATATAGCACCGAGTACCCGACCAATATTCCGAGAGCTAGGGCAGCTATGATCATTATAGCTAGCAATCTATCCAAGGAAGCTGCAGCCCTCATGAGATATAGCGTGGAGAGGTATTATTAATATACTGTTTGCATGGGGTGTTCAAACATTTGTATAGGGATCAAAAGCTATATTCTACACTACTAGGAGTATAAGAGCCGTGATAGAGAGAGCCAGATAGATCAGAGGATTCCACCTGGCTATCTTATGCCCATCCAGCGGCGGGATCGGGATCAGGTTGAAAACAGCGAGAACAGCGTTAACATGCTTTATAGCTATGAAGACCATATAGAGCTCTGGTAGCGATGCTGCCATAGCAGCTCTAGCCCCTACGATCCCCGCGATTGAGAGGAATATATTTGATACAGGGCCCGCGGCTGCTATCAATCCCTCGCTCGTTGTCCCACCGAATATGCTTCTAGCCCCCCAATAGCTACATCTAATGCCAACATACCCGGGGGCCGCCACTACGAAGGGTAGCCTTGCTCCGAAGAAATACACAAGGGATGAGAAGAAGCCAAATATAGCTGTTACTAGAAAGCCTAGCGAGGATATTGTGAACCTCGCTTGACACCCCCTGGCCGAGGCTATGTATTTATGTGCAAGCTCGTGTATAGAGAAGCCCAGGATCACTGCTATTAGGTATGCCGGTATAGATCCCCACCGGATCATCGATCTTATGTCTGAGAAGCCGTTGAACACAGCCATGAGGGAGGCTAGGGCAAGGCCCCAGGACAGTGTCTCGGATAACCACACAGGATCTCTGAGCCTCAGCATAGCGAACCAAATCCAATGTGTAGATGTGCTAGAACCAATATATTTTCCACGGGCCAGCGGATCCTCGGCTTAATCAGCCGAGATCTATATATTGTTGGAGAGGGCCCTGATAAGAAAGCTAGAACCAGAGATCCTGTGTTCCAGAGACCTTGTACCCAGCTGTGCCTCTATAGTGAAGCGTGCCAGGGATCTAGGCTACGAGATCCTGATCCCGGGGGTTCTCAACAAAGGCCCGTGGATCGGTGGGGGGTTCTCTTCGAAAGTATTTCTAGTAGCCAGAAGCGATGGCTCCAAAGCCGCCCTAAAGATCAGGAGATCCTCTTCTAAAACCAACACACTGGCCCACGAGGCATATATACTCAAGATCCTTAGGGGATGCTATGTGCAGCCCAGGCTGATAGACCATGGTGATGACTATATATTGATGGAATATATACAGGGGCTGAGCCTTGGAAAGATCCTGAAGATCTACGGTGAGGGGGGGATTGGGAGGGAGCACCTCAGAATAGCTGTGGCGAGCATAATAAGATCTCTATATGAGCTCGACACAAGAGGGATCGATCATAAGGAGGTGGCAGACCCCAGAAAACACGTAATATTCCCACACGGATCACCATATAGAGCGAGGATCATTGACCTCGAATCAGCATCGATCAGGGAGAGGGCCAATAACGTACCGAGATTCATAGGGGGCTTTCTACTGAGAAGGCTTAGATCGATGCTCGGAGAGCCCAGCGAGGGTGTGAAGAACCTAGCAAGGATCTATAAGATAGAGCCAGGGCAGAGGGAGAGAATAGTGAAAGAGCTGGAAGAGATCTTGCTGCAACCCTAGATCCTTTAGAAGGGATCAGGAAACAGCAACCCTCTTGAGGATCTTCCTAGACTCTCCTCTCCTAACAATAATTATATCATTAATACCGGGAGCACCCAACCCCCTACCGCATTTTGGGCACCTGGCAGAAACACGGCCCCTCAGCTCCGAGGGGGTTGGGAGACCAAAGCTGTCCTGCCCAACCCTATTAAAAGTATATATAATCTCATCACAACCCCTGCAAACATAAATCACCGCCAAAGGGGGCACCAGCAATATGATAAGAAACAAAAACCTATAATACCCTGAGCCCCAATAATACCAATAACACGCCTCGGGAGTAGCGGTAACACCTCACATCCCCAGAGGCTCAAGCCAAGAGCCCATTCTAGAGGCGGAACCCTTACTAGGCGGATCCGGGCCCCATGCTTAGCCACCCAACACGTTTTTCCATTTAATCGCTCTAAACACCACACCCCCGCTTAGATCGGGATCGCTCTCCCTGCAATAGTACCTCTGGGCTTTAGCCACTGCTAGGCCTTGCATATGATAGAGATTAGCCCGGGTGTCTAGATATCTCTCTCCATGGTTTAAAATGCTCTAGGCTGTTGGGGGGTGTTGCAAAAGATCTCGAATATAGCTATCACATCTCTGTGGTTTAGGGCTTTTTCTTCTTAGACAAAGGATTTATTCGATCCTTATGCTGTTTGTTTTATAATCCTGGAGATATCCTTTGAACCGGATCTCCTTTCCCACACCTCTGCCAACGGCTCTTCTATATACTAGGTTTGCTAATGCCAGATCCCATAGCGCTATCCCGTGGGATTTGAAGATAGTCACCTCCTCCTCAGATCTCCTCGAAACCCTGCCCAGAACTACTTCCCACAGCTCATTTATCCTATCCCAGGTTAGTGCTCCAGCTTTTATAGCCATCAAAAGATCTCCGGATTCTATTGCAGCCTGCTCCTTAGAGTCGGTGGCGACGATCGATGCTCTTCTAAACACCTCTGGATAGGCCTCTGATCTCAACGGGTGGTTTGATCCGGCTAGGTTTATGTGGACCCCGCCCTGGATCCATTCTGCTCTTAGGAAGGGATCTCGGGAGTTGGTTATGGTAACTATAACATCGGCCCTGCAGGCCTCTTCATAGCTTTCCACACTGTACGAGTTGAAACCCCTTTCTCTCAGCTCGACAGCCATTTTGGAGGCATTGTCAGGGTTTCTCGAATAAACCCTTATCTCTCTTATCCCGAGTGCTGTGGCCACTGCTAGAGCCTGTGTTCTGGCCTGTTTTCCAGACCCTATGATCCCCAGGATCCTGGGGGATCTCTTGGAGAGATATTTAGAGGCCACGGCGCTCGCCGCACCAGTTCTAAGCCTTCCCAGCATGTCTGCCTCTACTATGGCTAAAAGCTCTCCCGAGGAGTTGTCGAAGAGAAGAAACACGAAGTTGATCTTATCCTGAGTAGATATATATGCCTTTAACCCAGAGACGCCGTGCTCCTCCGAGGCTGCTGACATCACATGAAGAACAGAGGATCCTGTGTAGACCCTCTTCCTAGGAGCCATGGAGGCCTTTCCAAGACCCTGGAGCCTGGTGATCTCTTCTACAGCATCTATTGCGTCCCTTATAGATGCTAGTGATAGAACCTCCTCCTCACCTATCAATAGAGCCGTTCTGGACACCTATCTAGATTCCCTGGCTAGCGTTATATAGTATAGCAGGGATGCTATTGTTTTGCCATCTATGATCTCGCCTTTTCTGATCATCTCGAGGGCTTTATCGATCCCAACCCTCGTGATCTCGATCATCTCGTCCTCCTGGTGCCTCTCCCTCTCATAGGTGAGATCCCTTGCTAGGAATACGTGGAGAACCTCTGTAGAGATCCCCGGGGAGCTGTACATTTTGAAGAGAAACCTGAGATCCCCTGCTCTATACCCCGTTTCCTCGATCAGCTCTCTGGAGGCGGCTTCCCTGGGATCTTCTCCCTTCTCAAGAGTCCCTGCCGGGAGCTCTAGGATCCAGTCCTGGGGGCCTGGTCTGTATTGCTTGAGCATTATGATCTCCTTATCGCTTAGCAGCGGTATTATAACCACGGCTCCCGGGTGGATCAATAGATCCCTGATGATCACCCTGTCGCCGAAATCTATCTTTGAGGACGCGTAGGTGAACCTCTTACCCCTGCACAGGATCTCGTGGGAAACAGATCTAGGGGATCCCGGCCTCTCCACAGGGATCACCTGCTTGTTTCCCCTACCCCCTATTATCAGAGCTCTTCCCAGCCTTCTCTATAAGGGCTATAGCCAGTATCGGGAGTATTATTGTTGCGTCCCCATATATGGCTATTTTCTTAGCCGAAGCCTTGATCTTCCCCCAGCTTATCGCCTCGCGTGGATGGGCACCGCTTAGAGACCCGTCCCACTCAACAGCTGTTGTGATATATACAGCATAGTCCAGGCCCTCTTTAAACTGGTTCCACCATATTGTGTGGTGCTTGCTAATACCACCCCCTATTATTAGCGCTCCGCTCACCCTTGACTTGAAGACCATGTTGGCCAATAGATCCATATCTGAGAATAGATCTAGCTTGAAGCCTGAAACCCTGGATCTTGTGTAGAGCGCTGTTCCAAAAGCGCCATCAAGTATCCCTGGAACTATAACTGGGATCTTTCTCCTATACGCTGCCCCCAGGATCGAGCTCTGATCCTTTGAAAGCCTCTCACCAGCTATCCAGAGGATCTCGTGGCCAGGCCACATCCCCTTGATCTTCACAAGATCGTCGACAAGGCTGTGGACAAACCTCTCCACAGGAACCCCATAGCCCTTGATATCTATGAAAACATTTCCAAGCCTGTGAAAACCCCTCCTATAGAGATCCTCGTCATCAGCCTCAAAGAAGCCCCTATAGTAGCCTCCCCCCATGCTCTTAGCAATATCGTGATCTATAGCACCGCAGGTGGTTATAACAACGTCGAAGAAACCCTCATCGATAAGCTGGGCAATAACCCCTCTAAGCCCTGTGGAAACAATATTCCCTGTAAACGATAGAAACCTGAGATCAGCTTTAGAGATCATCTCCAAAAGGATCTCATAGCCCCTATAGAGATGACCAGCCATGAAGCCATGGACATCCCTATAGAGCTCCAAAAGCTCCGAAACACTCATCGGGGCCTTAACCCTCCTATCAACGATCCTCTCGAGGGTGCTCACACAATCACCAAGAACATAGAGGCTATGCATAAGAAATACCAAAGGCTCTTCCTCAAAGAGGCAAGAGGATCGCCACATGATAGACCCCACATGGAGCATTTTCGGAAATGCCTATAGATATTCTATATTCTCAACGAGAATCAATGTTATTTTCAGCCGAAACCTCAAAACACCTTCAATCCATGAAGAGGAGCCGGGCCGGAGATATGTGCTGGCTTGCTACAAAGATAAGGGCGAATCCCCTGGAGATCAGGGTTTTGATAGCAGAGACTATGAGCTATATAAGCGCTGCTGAGAGGCTTCGCAAGGCAAGCACTGATGTTGAGCTCTACGCCTTGAGGTGGGCTCTCTACGCATCTCTACAGAATCTATTAGATGCAGCCGCAATGATAATAGCCGAGCTTGGCCTAAGAAAGCCGGGCTCATACTCACAACTAGGGTTCTCGCTCTACGAGTCCGGGTTGATCGGTGAGGATGCTAAAGATAGTTTTAGAAGAATAGCTCTGGCGAGGAAAACCTTAGCCCACGCTTATCGCAGGCTTTCTAAAGAAGATCTAGAGGATATCGTGCAGAGCGTGTTGCCAATCGCTAGGAGCCTTGCAGAGCAATTGTTAAAGATAGCTAGGGATAGAGATATAGATCTTCCGGAGGGTAGAGAGATCCACTGGCTTTGAGAGTCTCGCCGAGGTTTTTGAGAAGCGCGGTGTTCTAGTAGCCTATCTCTTTGGGAGCAGGGCTAGGGGTGTTGAGAGGAGGGATAGCGATTATGATATAGCTGTTCTATTTGGCAAGGAGGGGGTATCTATAGTCGATGAGATAGAGCTCGCCATGGAGATCGCTGATAGGCTTGATGTGCCAGCAGATAAGGTTGATCTGGTTGCGCTGAACATGGCGGATAGAGGCTTGATATCAAGGATCCTGAGGGAGGCGAGGGTGATATATTCAAAAGACGAATCTTTGAGGAAGAGGTGGGAGAGGAGAGCATATCTAGAGGTGCTGAGAGAAACAGATCTAGATGCCTTATATACCGCCATGCTCTTAAAAACCTCTGAGGGCGGCGGGCACTGACTCGGAGAATATATTGGGAGAACCGACACAGTTCGATCTTGCAGCTATGTGAGAGACTCATTGGTGGAGAGCGTAGATTCAGATCCGCGGGCACATATAGATAGAGCCAGGCTAGCTGGATAACCTTCTCCCCATCCTAGAGGGTGAGGCTTTTAGTTGTAATAAAATTGTTCTGAGGATCTCTAGGTCTCTTTAACGATCCTGTTTCTAAGGATCCCTATCCTCTCTATATAGGCCTCAACCACATCCCCGTGCTTGAGATACTTACCCGTTGCCAGTGCAACACCTGGGGGGGTGCCGGTAGCTATTATATCTCCCGGCTTCAGCGTTATTCCATCTGATATGAACTCTATGATCCTATCTATCTTGAATATCATGTCCCCCGTGTTGCTGTCCTGCCTCACCTCGCCATTAACGCTTAGGCTTATCTTGAGACTATGGGGATCCTGGATCTCGTCTTTAGTAACTATCCACGGCCCCATAGGGGCCGCTGTATCCATGCCCTTTCCATGGAGCCACCTCTGGCCATATGGGTCGGCCTTTTCAGGCCATCCCGGCGGCATCTGCTTATCCCTATAGCTTATATCGTTGAACACAGCATATCCAAAGATATGATCATATGCCTTGGATCTCTCTATATACTTGCCCCTCTTCCCCATGATCACGGCGAGCTCGACCTCGTAGTCAACCTTCTCAGAGGATCTAGGTATGAGGACAGGCCTCTCATGCCCTGTTAAGGCGCTAGCAGGCTTGTAAAAGACATAGGGCTCGCTGGGGGGCTTAACCCTGGCCTCCTGAGCATGGGCCATGTAGTTTGCAGCGAGGCATAGGATCTTCTCTGGATTTATTATAGGTGGATAGTAATCGATCTCCTCGGGCTTATATGCATATCTAGAGATCATGGGATTAGAGCCTCTGAGATCTTTTTCAGCATCGCTAACAAACCTCCTAAGAAGATCTAGAGCATGGCTGCCTCCCTCGATCAGCAGCCTCAGATCGGAGAACCAGTTAGGAGGCGTCGCATCATAGAGGGAAGAGAAGCCTCTGTGGATATCAACAACATAGCCGTTGACCAGAACACCTGGTCTAGGGGGTTCAAGGCCTTTTGGGGAGAACGTGAGTAGCTTCAAGACAAACACCTAAGGGATAATAAGCAGCCCTTGCATATCCCCACGCATTTTTCTTTCAATATATGCTCATCTCTTCGAGACATGAATAAGGGCTTTGCCGAATACCTCCCCGCTCTCCACATCCCCATGGGCCTTCGGGATCTCTTCGAAAGAGAACCTCTTACTAATAACAGGCTTTATATATCCCCTCCTCACCATCTCAAGAGCCTCCATAAGCTCCCACTTGTTGCCACCAGGGGTGCCTGTGATCGTGACCCCCTTGAGATAGATCCTCCTAAGAGCGATCTTAACCTCACTCCCAGCTATAACCCCCACTATGGCCATAGATCCACCTGGTTTCAGCATATCTATCGAGAGAGAAACGGTATCGCCACCAACGGTGTTGAAAACAGCATCAACCCCCTCGCCACCTGTAAACTCCATAACCCTTGATAAAACATCATCCTCTCTGTAATTAACAACGTAATCAGCACCGATAGACCTCACCATCTTGCCCTTCTCATCACTCCCAACAGCAGCGATAACCCGGGCTCCGAAGAGCTTTGCGATCTGGATAGCGTGTGTTCCCAAACCCCCACTTGCAGCCCATATAAAGACCCTCTGTCCAGCCCTGATCCTGAGAAGGGTTGCTAGGGATCTCCAAGCGGTGACAAGAACTGTAGGGAGGGCGCCGAGTTCCTCGGGGTTGGAAAAGCCCTGAACCTTTATCAGGGTTCTTGCTGGGAGTGTTATGAGCTCTGCATAGGATCCCCACCTGGTCAGGCCGATTATTTGCCTACCCCTACAGAGGTTCTCAAGCCCAATGCTGCAGTAGTAGCATTTTCCACAGCCATAGATAAAATTAGCTACAACGGGATCGCCGATCTCGAAGCCCTCAACACCCCCACCGAGAGCCTCTACGTATCCAAAGACATCGCTTCCAAGTATCCAGGGAAGCTTTACCCTATACTCGGGGTGCCCGCTCCTGACAAGGATCTCTGATCTGTTAATCGAGATTGAGGCGATCCTTACAAGAACCTCGCCCCTCCCAGGCCTTGGATCTTCGATCTCCTCTATCTTCAGAACTTCCGGGCCCCCAAAAGATCTCAATACGTATGCTTTCAACAGCTTCCCCACCATATTGAGCCTAGAACTTTAAAAACATTCTTAAGGAAATACTCAGTGAAGAGAAGATATGAGTCCTCCCCAATAATTATACACCCTTATAGGCTATCCCCCATCTTACAGGCCACCACATATCTGGATCTAATATTAAGTTATCCATCATAAGCCCAACCCTGTCTCCGCTAGGATCTCTGAAATAGTACGCCTGGGCAGCACCATGCCTGCCGGAGCCCACCTCTATTGAATCATAGCACTCTGCAGCACCAAGTATATCAGCTCTAAATATATCCTTGCCGTCTCTAACATAGTACGCAACATGGTTGACCGGATAGTGCTATTGTTCCTTCACTATCTTCGACATACTCTGTCAACAGGAACCCTAGATCCTTTGCTACACGGTTCATAGCAGCCTTTATAATCTCCCTTCTAGGTATCACAACTATCACATGATCCAGTCTCAGCGGAGGCGCCCCTCTATGTAGGTGATACCTCATTCTATAGCCCCCGGTGTATTCCATGTAGTAGAGCATTACAGAAACCTAGAGGATCTCTCTAAACAAGTATCGCATTGCCTACAGCTCTCCTTAAACTTAGGACCCTGGATCCGAGGGATGGTGATAATCCCTAGCAACGCCAAGCTCTTCAAGAACCGTAACCCTGAATGCTATATACATCAAGCCAGACCCTCTATGCTTCTTCAGAACAAGGCTATGATGCCAACCCCCTCGACACCCTTGATAGAGCTCGTTACCGCTCTGCTCCTCAGCAACAAATCCTAGAGGCTCATAGAACCCACGAGCTTTTTAAGATCTGTGACAGCTCTATCTATACGAGAAACCCTCAGGATCTTGGGTGGTCTTATAGAGCAACACGGCCTCAAACCGTCTTGACCATAGCTAAAAAATATATCCCGACTATATATCTCTATATACATGGGGGTCTTAAAATGCCATTATCACGGACACAGAGAGTGTTAATAGCTATACCAATAGTAATAATAATTATAGTGGCTGCGGCTATTGTATATATACAGCAACAATCGCCACAACCATCTAAAGATGTGATAAGAATAGGCTTCACATTAGCTCTCTCGGGGGGTGGAGCCGCTGCAGGGAAAGAGCAGCTCAGGGCGTATGAGATCTGCAGAGACTGGATTAATGGTCAGGGAGGACTATATATAAAGGAGTATGGGAAAAGAATACCGATCCAGCTGGTATATTATGACGATGGCTCCGACCCGGCTAAGGCTAGATCCCTGTATGAGCAGCTCATAACCCAAGATAAGGTGGATCTTCTGTGGGCTCCTTGGGGGACATTCATAGGGCTGGCCATAGTTCCTGTGCTCGATAAATATAATATCCCTGTCATCCTTAACACCCATACCGTTAGCGAGAGCACAATAAAGCAGCTGGGGACTAGAAACATCTTTGTCACATTCAGTGATCATGAGAGCGTTGGCATGGCCCATGCTCTGTTCGTTAAAAAGCTACTGACAGATCACCCAGAGCTTAAAAGGATCGCAATAATATATGCTGAAACCGACCTGGGCGTGGGTCATGCAACATGGACTAAGAAGATCCTTGAGGATTGGAAGATAGGAGAGATCGTCTTCTATGGAAGCTATCCAGCTATAACAACAGATGTAAGAGGACTTCTCCAGAGGATTAAGGAGGCTAATCCAGATATAATAATAGCTCACACATATCCCGCTGACACCCCAGTTGTACTTTCACAGATGATAGAGCTCAAAATAAACCCCAAAGTCCTCATACTAGGCGGTGTGGGAGCAACAACATCTGCCTTCTACAATAGATTCGATAACAGGACTAAAGAGGGGATCATAACATGGACCAACTGGGATCCCGCCCTGCACCCAGTGCTGAAGCAGTTCTTCGACACATATTATGAGAAATATGGCTACACACCCAACAACGCTCAGCTCGGTGTGGTGTTTATTAGTTGCTTCATATTCAAAGAAGCTGTTGAGAAGGCCGGAACCCTTAACTACGATAAGCTCAGAGATGTTCTCAATACCGAGAGCTTTGACACCCCGTTCGGGGCATTGAGATTTAAGAACCAGATAATAGATAACCCATTGCTGCTTTTCATACAATATCAAGATGGCATTGTCAAACCTATCTTTATCGCTTCTGGCAGATATCCAGATACGAAGCCTGTGCAGAGCCCTATCCTTGTAGATATGAAGTATCCTAAGCCCCAGTGGTCTTGATAATGGCCGGGAAGGCTATATCAACGAGGCTTAGTTTTTTAACCCTTATTCCATGCTTATCCCTGCTATCTAGGCTCTGCCAATCCCAGTACCTGGTATCCCTTCTGCAATATCCACTTGAAGGCAGCATCGGCAGCTGATGCCCCCTCGGCTGCTGATACCACTACTTGTTGGTAGTAGTACTTGTTCTTCCCACCTGCGCAGTCACCTGCAGCGAAGATCCCTTCTATGTTTGTATATCCCCCCGGCTTCACCTCTATCAATCCATGCCCATCTACCTCCAACCCGATCTTTTTGAAGAAGTCTGTAGGCGGTTGATTGCCGATCTCTATGAAGACCCCTTCGACATCCACTCTTCTCGTCTCACCCGTTTTTAGATTCTTGATCACGGCGTATCTTACTTCTCTTCCATCGCCCCCTATCTCTGTTACTGTGCTGTTCAATATGATCTCGATCTTGTCTCTATGCTTGTTGAGAGCCTCCACATATATTGGGAATGCTCTGAGCCTCTCACCCCTTGTAACAAGATAGATCTTTGATGCATAGCCAACAGCATGTATAGCCCCTGTTACCCCTGAGTTGCCCCCGCCGACTATCACTATTCTTTTATCTTTAAAGAAGGGTACATCGCACACGGTACAGTAGCTAACACCCCTCCCAGCATACTCGGCCTCTCCAGGGACGCCGAGCTTCTTCCTCTCAAGCCCCACAGCTATTATAACAGCCCTAGCCCTATAGATCCTGCCGCTTCTAGTGTGTATTGAGAAGAAGTCGCCATCCCTTTTTATATCCTCAACCCTGTCCCTCTCGATCGGGACTCCGTGTTTCTCAACATGCCTAACAAAGCTCTGGATCAGCTGTGAAGCCTCAACCTCTATAAAGCCCGGGTAGTCGTCAACAAGCCCCGCATTGGCCAGCTGCCCCCCAATGACCTCTCCTATAACCAGGGTTTTCAACCTATATCTAGCTGAATATAGCGCTGCAGATAGCCCGGCAGGCCCTGCACCAATAACTATAACATCATACACCTCTTCACGGGGCTTTTTCTCAAAACCCTTTAGTCTAAACGACAACCAAACCCCAACCTAGATATAAACCATATAGATACTTATATCTCTTACCTCAATAGATCTGATCACTTCTGCTCTCTACCCTCAACCCCGGCGGACTTCTCAAGCATCCCCCTTAGAAAGGCCTCTTGGGGCGCGTCTCTATACCTCTCAGCCTTCTCAGCAAGGATCTCGAGCTCCTCGAGTGTAGCGTAGTCCAGGGGCTCTCCCCTCATGTTATTCCTACCCCACTCCTCAACAAGTCTATCCATGATCCTCTTGACATCCTTATCGGCGTAGAATAGGGCTTTGACCCAGTTATTCCTATTCTCCTCAATATTCTCTATAATCATTCTAACAAGATCCTCTCTCTTCGGCACAATATCTCCCATATAGATATGCGTTAAAACCTAAAATATGGAGCAGCTCTAAAGAGACCCGGGGCTTCTTATAATAGGATCTTCCTCTCATATGATCCATGTGGCTATGGTTTCAACCGAGCCAGAGATCAATCGCCTTAACAGCAATACCTAGCGCTTTTCAACCTCCTAGCAGATCTTGTGGTAGGGTCTGCTGGTAGAGATGCGGGAGATAGGCTATGAGGAGTACCTGGGCTTCATCTCATCTAACAAGGAGATAGTCGTAGAAGATCAAGCGATACCCCTAGAGCCCATCAAGATCTCGAGGCTTTCTCCAAAGCCGGAGGAGCTTACAGATATAAGCACCACTGTGTGGAGCTTTCCCAAGAGAGGCTCGTGGGCTACCCACAGAGGAAACTATAGGGGGAACTGGGCCCCACAGATCCCGAGGGCGTTGATAGAGATGTACACAAAACCCGGGGAAATCGTTCTCGACGCTATGTGTGGTAGTGGCACATCCTGTATAGAGGCTAGGCTGCTTGGGAGGAACTGCATCTGTGTCGATATAAACTATAGCTCCGCGATCCTCTCGCTCCACAGGCTCTACTGGCTGGAGCAATACGCTAAGCAGCATGCCGAGAGCGGGGAGGCTGGAAACGTGCTCACAACGTGGAGCAGAGTTTATCACGGCGATGCCAGGAGACTGGATCTTATACAGGATAGCAGCATAGATCTCGTTGCAACCCACCCACCATACTGGGGGATCATAAGGTACGGTGATTCTAAAAAAGGCGACGGGGATCTCTCGAAGACAGGGAGCCTCGGGGAATATCTGGATCTAATAGGAGAGGTTGCTAGGGAGCTCTACAGGGTTCTCAAGCCGGGGAGATATTGCGCCATATTGATTGGAGATACGAGGGTTAACAAGCACTACGTCCCGATCTCCTACCACGTGCTCCAGATCTTTCTAAAAGCGGGCTTCATATTGAAGGAGGAGGTGGTCAAGATACAGCATAGAATGAAGACAACCAGGGAGGTGTGGAGAAGGCTCAGAGAAAGAGATTTTCTTCTAATATACCACGAGAAGCTATTTATATTTAGAAAGCCCGAAGATGAGAAAGATAAGTACAGTGGGCTTCTAAATATATAGAATCTTGCTTCAACATCAACGAGGTATAGAGCGAAGGATCAACGTATCAAGCCGGTTTTGATCCGCATCGGTTGGGGAGCGGTTCTGAAGAGCAGAACCAGATCACAGGGTCAGTGAGATTTGCCGCACTTTGAACCAATATTTAGGATCCAGAGCAGGGATCGGGTTATTAAGCCGCCAAGATTTCATGTCACCTTCAACCCGTATGCCGGGCAACACCCCATCGTGTTTTATGGGCTAAAGGAGGATTCTGCTTAGCCCGGCCGAACCACAGCCCAATAATACTAAATCCACCTCATACCTACCTCGGCCCTAGGCTCCAATATGTTTAATGCTGCTTAGAAAGATCGTCTAGAATGAATCGAAATATCTCGATGCCTCTCGATCGCGTTTTTACCCCTCTAAAGGCAAAACCAGGTCTATCAGCTTCAAATGCTCGAAAAGCCAATAAAGATCTTTTCGGAAGAAAGCTCGCCTAATTGGCATAAGAAACATTATATATCCTCTAGGCTATAGTAAGTGGGATCATAGATCCCTTGGTGACTAACCAGCCCTCTGAGCTGCCCTTTGTTGGGAGGGTGAGGGGGCTCGAGGCCTTGAAGAGATTCGGCGAGGCCCAGCTACCCAAGCCTATTTATATATAGGCCTGGAGACTGTGGCAAGGGCAGGCTTTTCTTTGAGGCCGTCAGGGGATTTGGCGAGTGGTTCGACGACGGCCTTGCTGTTTATGTTAATGCTAGCGAGGCAACGGATCCCAGGGGGATCTTCTGTATAGTTGCTGGCTGCAGTGGTAAAACGGCTGGAGATCCGAGGGGCTTGGCTGCTAATGCTATTGATGCCGCGATAGAGCTGCAGATCTTGCCGTGGATCTCTGACCAGAGCCTTTTCAGAGGTGCTCGAATAAATATCGCCTAACGCAATACTAGTTTGGGGAAGCTATTTTGCCCTGGTTTAGAGAAGCGGTTAGGGGTTACCAGCACTCTGTGGAGTACGATGGGAAGCTGTTTGAGAGGGCTTTGAAGGGGACAACAACTGTTGGGCTTGTGACAAAGGACGCTGTTATCATGGCTGCTGATAAGAGGGCTACTGCTGGTATGTATATTGCTCATAAGAATGTTAGGAAGATAGAGCCTATAGACGAGAGATCCGTTCTAACAATCTCGGGGCTTGTTGCAGATGCCCAGACAATAGCTGATTTCCTGAGATATAGATCGAGGCTCTACTACATAACCACAGGAACGCCTATGAGCATCAAGGCCATGGCCAGCCTCCTAGCCCTTGTTCTCAATAGCTCCAAGTACTTCCCATTCATAGTACAGCTCCTCCTAGGAGGGATCGATGATAAGCCGAGGCTCTATCAGATAGAGTTATTCGGAAGCGTTACCGAGGAGAGGTTCGTGGCAACGGGTAGCGGGAGCCCTGTGGCCATAGGTGTTCTCGAGTCAGGCTACTCAGAGGATCTCAGCGTGGATCAGGCTGTGGATCTGGTTAGAGAGGCTATAACCTCCTCAATCAAGAGGGACGCCTACACAGGCGAGGGGATAGATGTGGTTGTTATAACAAAGGGCGGGATGAAGAGCCTTTATTTCCCAGTAAAGTAGCCCCGATCTAGAGGATGGTTTTGGTGAGGGATAGGCTTCTCGAGGAGATAAGGAAGGTAATTATAGAGAACATACCCCCAGAGGCTGATATGAGAAGAGCGGAGTTCGAGGGGCCCTACCTAGTGATCTATGTGAGGAACCCCGGGTTTCTCAGATCCGATATCCCTGTTATAAAGAACATAGCCAAGATCCTCAGGAAAAGGATCATTGTTAAGGTAGATCCACAGGCTAGGAAGAAGCCCCAAGAAGCTAGAACAAAGATCCTAGAGCTAGTGCCGAGAGAAGCCGGTGTTGAGGAGAAGGACATAGAGTTCGACGAGGTTTTAGGAGAAGTTGTTATAAAGGCCGTCAAGCCCGGGCTTGTTATAGGTGTTGAGGGCGAGAACCTGAAGAAGATCCTTGTTGAGACCGGGTGGAGACCCAGGGTTGTGAGAAAACCCCCCATAAAGTCGGGATTGCTTGAGGGGATTATAAGCTATATGATGGATGAGAGCGACTATAGGCTGAGGTTTCTTAGAAGAGCGAGCGAGAAGATCCATGTGGATCCTCTCTTCAAGAGCGACACAGTGAGGATCACAGCTCTAGGGGGGTTCATGGAGGTCGGGAGATCCGCGATACTGCTTGAAACACCCAATAGCAAGACCCTCCTGGACTTCGGCTTAAACCCCGGCATAAACACCCCACCAAACATGTATCCAAGGATAGATATGCTGGGAATATCCCCTGAGGATATAGATGCTGTTGTGGTTACCCACGCCCATGTTGATCACTGTGGGCTTGTCCCCTTCCTATTTAAATATGGCTACGACGGCCCGGTATATTCTACAGAGGCCACAAGGGATCTCATGGCCCTCATGCAGCTAGATATACTAGATGTTGCTAGGAAGGAGGGGAATCCGCTGCCCTTCACACAGAAAGAGGTTCAGAAGATGGTTCTCCACACAATACCCCTCAAGTATGGAGACACCACAGATATAGCTCCAGATATAAAGATCACCCTCTATAACGCTGGCCACATACTGGGCTCTGCCATGGTTCACATATATGTTGGGAACCCATACGGGGGCGGGATCAATATACTCTATAGTGGTGATATAAAGTTCCAGAGGACAAGGCTTCTGGAGAGGGCAGGCGTTGAGGAGATACCGAGGGTAGATACTCTTATCCTTGAGAGCACCTACGGGGCAACGGATCTTCCCCCGAGGAACGAGGCTGAGGAGAAGCTCATAGAGATCATTAAGAAGACTGTTGAGAGAAAAGGAAAGATCCTCATCCCCACTCTAAGCGTGGGGAGGGCGCAGGAGATAATGCTCATACTTAGATCAGCGATGATGGAGAAGAAGCTCGAAGAGATCCCTGTATATATAGAGGGGATGATAGACGAGGTCACAGCCATACACACAGCATACCCAGAGCTCCTATCAAGAGAGACTTTCGCTCTGTTTAAGAGCGGTGAGAACCCCTTCAGCTACCCAACTTTCAAGAGGGTTGAGGATAGAGGGGCTAGAATAGATATAGTTGATTCCCCAGAGAGCAGCATTATAATGGCCACGAGCGGAATGCTCACAGGAGGCCCTGCTGTGGAGTACTTCAAGCTACTCGCCGGAGATCCTAAGAACACAATGATCTTCGTTAACTACCAGGTGAAGGGAACCCTGGGGAGGAGGATAAAGGATGGGGAGAAAGAGATACAGCTACCGGAAGAGGATGGCAGAATAACAACCGTGAAGGTTAACATGGAGATCCAGAGTGTCGAGGGCTTCTCAGGCCACAGCGATAGGAGACAGCTGGCGAGATTCGTTGAGAGCCTCCCAACACCGCCGAAGAGAATAATACTAAACCACGGGGAGCCAACAGCGATAGCATCTCTAGCAAAAGAGCTCGGCAGAAGCAAAGATATAAGGATAAGGACAGCCGATATAGTAACACCGAGTGTTCTGGACTCTATTACCCTTAGGATAGCCTAGAAAAAAGATCTATTTTGAGAGCAGCTCACCAAAAATATCTATATAGAATCTCCTAGCCCTCTCAAGGCTCCATATCTCCACATACTCATCAGGGCCATGGACATTGCCTCCAACCGGTCCAAAGTCTATGGACTCGACGCTCTCTGGCGAGAAGAATCTGGAATCGCTTGCACCAGCCCTCTCAACAACCTTGCCCGGAAGACCCATCTCTTCGAGGACTTTCAGCGCTTTCGACACTATTTTGGAACTTCTCGGGGTGTTTAGATAGCCTCCGCCCCCCGATACTCTGTACCTCACACTGATCGATAGATCCTCTACAAGGCTCTTCACAGCCCTCTCGATCCTGGTGTGGTCTTTTAGAGGAGCCCTCACATCGATCTCGAAGAAGTGTTTCAACCCCCCTCTATAGTATATGTTGGGGGTTGCCGTGATCCCATATATGCTTGGGAAATCAAGATCCACAGAGATCCTCGTGAGGGGCACGAGGATCTTTATAACCTCTGTGAGAGCCGCGTCTACCTGGTGATCCTCGCCCCCACCGGGTTTAACAACCTCGGCCCAGATCTTCTGTGGGAGCATGTTTGACTTAACAAACTCGCCGCCCAGGCTCGAGACCAATAGATCCTGTTCCAAAACCTCTCTAGCAAGATCTGTGAGGGGATGTATATCGGAGCCGGAGATAAAATAGGCCGCGTGGTAGCTCCTGCTCTTGAGGGTTTTCTCAACCCTCCCCTTAGATCCCTTAACGGTTGTTCTATGGGCGTCGGCTTCGATGGTTATTTTAAAAACGTTTCTCCTCCTATTGATCACAACAAGCCCTGATCCATCGCCATTAACCAGGAAATCTGGGAAGAGAGACATGCTCCTTAGATACTCTCTAAGAACCCTGGCCCCGTTAGCACCACCGATCTCTTCGTCACCTGTGAAGGCTACTATGAGTGTGCCCCCAAGCTTATCAACGATCCTAGCCATATCTCTATAGGCAGAGGCTATAGAGGCAACATTCCCAAGATCATCCGCAGATCCTCTACCATAAAGCTTGCCATCCCTCTCAACAGGTGCGAAGGGATCTAGGCTCCATGAGGGCCCGGGAGGAACAACATCGTAGTGGGCTAGATAGAGCACCACAGGCCTCCCAGAGCCATATACATCGAAGAGCGTGTAGAAGCCGTTGCTCTCAATCATCTTAGGATCCATACCAGAGGATCTCATAGCATCGGCAACGCCCTCAACACACGAGGCCCCCGGCCTAAGACCCTCAGAGGGGTTGTTAACGCATTTTAGAGGAATAAGCCTCTTCAAGATCGAAAGGGGATCTATCATAGACCACCAAGCCTAACTTAGATAAAAGCCAATATATAACCTATCCCCCTGATCACAACCACATACTCCCAGCAGATCTAGATCCAGCCATTTCTATTTCAATAAAGGAAGCTGCCCATATAAGTGACCTTGAGTATTATACACCTCATATCTCCCATCAACCTGGGGGAGTGATACTAATATGAGGATCGAGCTCGGCGATCTGATCCCGGCGCTTGGAGGCCGGGTTCTCTGTATAGATGAACATGAAAAGGATTGCACAATTATGTTAACCTGCCAGATAGGCCTATATTCTAGAAAATAGAGAGAAGATCTATCTAGGCCTCTACCTAGCTGCTCGGGCTTTGATGGATTATCGACTCGCTGCTGCCATGCATCTATATAGCTTGAGAAGCCGCACATCGCTGAGACCGGAGATCCTTGTGGGGCTCTTCGAGAGGCCTGTGCTTATGAAGCTGAGGAGACCCAGCGATAGAAGATCGGGGGAGAGGTTTAGAGACCTTCCAGAGGGTAGAAAGGGCCTTGCTAGGGAGCTTGGATGTGAGAAGCCGGCCCCGTGGATCTATCTTGTTCCGAGGAAAAAGCTTCCAGAGCTTGTTAGAAGGCTTAACAAGCATGGATACTTCGAACTAGCCCTATCTCTACACCCACTGGCAAAGTTCTCTCTAGCGACATATTAACTGTAAAAGATCTCTATAGCTTTATCATGCTCATCGCATCGCCGTATCTTTTTCTAAAGCTCTCCATAGTTTCCACAGTTTTTCCATATATTCTTATCAGCTCGTTCACAGGGTCTGGGTGATCATCTACCCTCAGGTTGTACTCCCACCTGGGGTTTTTAGAGGCTATTAGGAGTGCTGCTGACTGCTTGCCCCTCGTATCGCCCCCAGCCTCTTCCCCAGCTTTTATAGCGCTTAGCAGCCTTACCGGGAATGGCTGGCCCCCCGACCCCCTGTACGCCTTGATCATGGCTTCGAGAACCTGGGGCCCTGCTATTATGTTGCCCGCAACTGCTAGATCGTTCTCAACTATATGCCCAGCCCATGGTATGCACCTAGATCCTGTGTATCCATATGCAGACTCGCGATCAACACCTATCACCTGCCTATACTCCTTATGGGGATCTATTTTTAAGAGGGACTCGATAGCATCCCCTATCCTCACGCCGAGCTCGGCTATCCTAACAGCCTTTCTCCCAATATCCACGTTGACGAAGGACTGTGTAGATATAGCCGCAACGCCCGGGATCGCGTGTGGGGCCACGGCACCAACAGCAGGTGCCGCGGTGGCTATCGCCACCCCTAGATCCCCTGTCTCCGGGTCTCTAGCAACTATTGAGAAGGTTCCCAATATTGGGATCCTGTCTCTCAAAGTCTACACCATGTTCTCCATCAACAACAAGAGATATAAGTCTATCGAGGGATATATCCCTGGGGAATCTCTATGAGAATCCAGTACCCAGGATCCTTCGACGTATCGTCGCCCAAAGAGAAGGTATATGGCTTTCTAACAAACCCAGAGAAGGTTGCCAGAGCATTCCCAGGTGTTGAGAAGGTTGAGATCGTTGATGAGAACAGCTTCTCGGTAAGAGCAACTCTGGGTGTTGGGCATCTTAAGGGGAGCATGAGCTTCAAGCTGAGGTTTGAGGAGAAGAGACCCCCGGATCATGCTAGGGTCTCTGGAAAAGGCACGGGGCTCCAAAGCACAATAGATCTCTCGCTGTCATTCGACCTAGAGGATCTAGGCGGGGGAACAAGGATCAAGTGGAGCTTTGAGGGCATCGTAGGGGGCCTCGTAGGCTCCCTAGGGGGCAGGCTCCTAGACGATGTTGCTAGGAGGATTGTCGACGAGGTTATAGCTAATATAAAGAGGGCCTTGGAACAAGCATAGCTTTGGAGGTGCTGGAACAGCTATATATCCTTATTGTTTCTATATAAATTGGTGCGAATAGTTGAAGCAGGCTCTCGAGAGGATAAAGCCTCCCAGCGATGGTTCTTTCATAGAATATGTAGATGGATCCTACAGGGTTCCCGACAAGCCCATAATAGCCTTTATAGAGGGTGACGGGATAGGCCCCGAGGTGACTAGAGCGGCTATCTCTGTGATAGATGCAGCTGTAGAGAAGATCTACGGCAGGTCTAGGAGGATCGTGTGGTGGGAGCTCTACGCAGGGCATAAGGCCGAGAAGCTCCTCGGAACCCTGCTCCCAGAGGATACCTTGGTGGGGATGATGATGGCCAAAGCCACCCTCAAGGGCCCCCTAGAGACACCTATAGGGACTGGGCATAGGTCTATCAACGTTGCTATTAGACAGAAACTAGATCTATATTCCAATATAAGGCCTGTCAAGTACTTCAGAGGCGTCCCGGCACCGAGCAGATATGCCGATAAAATAGACATAGTGATCTTTAGGGAGAACACCGAGGACGTCTATGCCGGGATAGAGTGGCAGGCTAGAGGTAAGGAGGCTTTGAAGGTGATAGAGTTCCTCCACAGAGAGTTCGGAATAGAGCTGACACAGGACACAGGGATAGGTTTGAAGCCCATAAGCGAGTGGAAGACCAAGAGGCATGTTAGAAAAGCCCTGAGATACGCTATAAAGCATGGCAGAAAGGTTGTCACGCTCATGCACAAGGGCAACATAATGAAATACACAGAAGGGGCATTCGCTAACTGGGGCTACGAGGTCGCTCTAACAGAGTTCAGGGACTATATAGTTACTGAGAAAGAGGTTGCTGAGCAATACGGGGGCAAACAGCCGGGGGGAAAGATCCTGGTTAATGATCGTGTTGCCGACAACATGTTCCAGCAGATAATAACAAGGCCTTGGGATTACAGCGTCATAGTGACACCAAACCTAAACGGCGACTATCTAAGCGACGCCGCAAGCGCCCTAGTAGGAGGGATAGGGATAGCGCCTGGGCTCAATGCAGGCGATATCTATGCCTTTGCAGAGCCTGTCCACGGAACCGCCCCCAAATACGCTGGCAAGAATATTGCAAACCCATCGGCAGCTATTCTAGCTGGGGCAATGCTTCTAGAGCATATAGGCTGGGCCGAGGTCTCTAATATCATCTGGAGGGCTGTTGAGGAGACAATAGCCTCTGGCAAGATGACCCAGGATCTTGCTAGGCATTACGAGAACGTGAAGCCTCTATCTACCACAGAGTTTGCAGAGGCAGTTATAGAGACCCTTGGGAGCCTGAAACAACGGTAGATCTTCGATGAACAGCCTATTTAGGATTATCACGGCTTTTTTAATATACATGGTATCGATCTACATGGCGATAACGATCATACCATTGCTGCTGCTCGGAACACCTTCGCAATATATTAGACCATTCCAGCTGGTGGTGTTCTCCAACACATTGATCCTGATCATATATATCGTTGCATACCTAGCCCTGGGGGGAAGAATGCTAAGCTATATACTCCAGATCTCGCTAGCCTCTCTAGCAATAACATACTACCTAGATACACTTTATAGAATAAACCAGGGGGTGAGGATCGATATATACCCCCTCTTCAACACCATAACAGACCCAACAGGATCATCTATATCGATAGACCTAGGACAGATCTCGATAATAGCTCTAGCACTCATATACATAAAAAACAAGATCCGTGAAAGAAGGCTTAGAAAAGTGGAAAGTACAGCGGCTAGCACACATCTTCCCGAGGATCAAGAGCACAGGGGAGGAGAGAGCCAAGCACAGCATCGATAACACAGAGCAACAGCATAGCATAAAGCAACAAAGCACCTATACAGCCCCTCCCAACCCCATATAGCGAGGCTTTTGACTGTAAAATGAGCCTCGCGAGATAGGTAGAAGCTGCCCACTATATTAGCTCATATTAATTTCTTTTTGCATAGAGTCTCCTGCCTTGGCTATAAGCAGGGCTTTTCGCCCTCTTCCTGTGATGCGGTTTATCCCTTTTCTATTTTAGTGCTCTTTATAGATATTTAGCTGGGGTTTGATGGTCTGGCACAGGATTGGGAGAGATGTCTATTCTATAGAGGTTGGGCCCAGCGGTTGTGAGGAATATATTCAATCATATATCGTTATAGGCCCTGAGCAGGGCGTCGCAATCATAGACACAGGCCCTAGAAGCTCTGCCGAGAGGCTTCTCGAAGGCTTGGGGGAGCTGGGCCTATCCTTTAGAGATATTAGGTATATCTTGCTTACCCATGTTCATCTCGATCATGGCGGCAGTGCTGCAACCATAGCTAGAAGGGTTGGTGGTGCTCCAATCTATGTCCACCCTGTTGGGTATAGGCACATCATCGATCCCAGCAGGCTTTGGACAGCCTCTAGAGAGGCCCTCGGACGTGTGGCCGAGATCTATGGCGAGCCCGAGAGGGGGGAGGGGCTGGATGTTAGGGAGCTTCAGGACGGGTCTGAGATCCTTCTTGATGGTATGAGGCTCAAGGCGATCCACACTCCTGGGCATGCTTCGCACCATTTATCAATATATTCAGAGGATCTAGGGATCCTCTTTGTAGGCGACGCCGCGGGGATATATGTCCCCTCAGAGGATCTACTATACCCAACAACACCTCCTCCCTTTAGGTACCAGCAGTATCTCGAATCCCTTGAAAAAATGATCAAGATCGAGCCGGAGGCTGTTGCATTCCCACACATGGGCATGAGGCTCGGGCCAGGGATTCTAGAGAGGGCTAGGGGGCAGATCGTGAGGTGGTTTGAGCTCGCCATGAGAGGTGCTGAGAGCCTCGACGAGATCCTCAAGATCGAGGTTAGCCTTAAGAAATACCTCGAGAAGGGTGGAAGGGGCGGGGCATGTAGAGAGATTGAGGGAAAGAACCTAGAGCTCACTGTGAGGGGGCTTAGGGATGAGGCTATGAGGATTTCCCCTAGCACGGGCTAGCTGGGAGCATGGGGGCAGAATCTAGGTATATTAGATCTAGGATGATGTTTTTATTCATCTTTATTAAAGCTTAAAGCTCTATAGGATATTATCTCTTTTGGGATTGGAATGAGAGCTGTCGAGATCCTTTTGCTGATCCTCGTGGCTCTATATGTGGTGGGGGTGGCTCTCTATATATATAGCTCGAGCGCCTCGATAATCAATAGAGCTGGCGGTGGGGATGTCCCTACGCCAAACCTAGCTAATCTCCCGAAAAACTTTACAGAGGAAACGCTATATCTGGGCTACAGGGTTGATGGGTATGTTAATATCAACGGAATCATAATAAATATAAACAACGCCGTGGTGAGCATAACCGCCAGCTATACAGAAGAGCCCGAGGTCGTCAATGCTACTAGCGTGGGCGGCAACTCAACAGAGGCTGCAAACACGACTGGGGTTAATATCTACTACAGGGTCTCTGCAAACGGTGATCAGGCCATAATATGGGCTCTGAGACAGCTTGTGATAGTAACGAGCAACGCTTCTCAAAACCTCTCAATAGTAAGCGGCTGGATCGCTAGGAATGTGAGCGATATATTTGGAAACCTATCGAGCTTCACAAAAACAGGGGAAGGACAGCTACAGGGAGGATCCGGGGTAGCCTATATAGAGTACTCTTTAAACACGAAAGACGGAACAATCATAGTGAGGATCGCAAAGGATCTCGGTGTGCCTCTTGAGTGCCTGATCAAAACCGGGTGGGGCAACCTCAGGTTCAGGCTCATAAATGCCTCATAGGTATAGAGCTCTAAAGGAAACCCCCAAGAGCGGGGAAAGGCTGCAGAGAAGCGATAAGATCGATCACACATGCCCATCAAATAGTCTTTAGATCTGGCCGCGGCCCTTAGTAATATATGCTTTGGAGCGTTAGAAAAAAGTGGTGTAGATAGTGGCATTCGGACCAGCTGGGATGGGCTATGATAGGGCTATAACTATATTCTCGCCCGATGGCAAGCTATACCAGGTTGAGTATGCCTCTGTTGCTGTGAGGCAGGGATGGACTGTTATTGGTCTGAGGGGCAGGGACTCGGGGGTCTTGATCTCTGAGAAGAGGCAGCAGTTCAGCCTGATGGATCTAAAGTCGCTCGAGAAGATCTTCGTTATAGACATGCATGTTGGGGCTTCTTTCGCGGGGCTCGGTGCCGATGGAAGGGTTCTTATAGACTATGCTAGGAGGATAGCTGCTAATCATCGCTTCCTCTACGACGAGCCAATAGATCTCGAGACTCTTGTGAGACACGTTGGCGATCTAAAGCAGATCTTCACACAACAGGGGGGTGTGAGGCCCTTCGGAGTATCCCTAATATTCGTTGGGTATGATAGAAAAGGGATCCATGTGTATAGGACAGAGCCCAACGGGCTCTACTTCCAATACCTAGCAGTTGCTGTGGGTTCTGGCGAGCAGGTGGTTCACGAGTTCCTTGAGAAGAACTATAGGAGAGACCTGGGTCTAGAGGATCTAGTGCTCTTCGGTCTGAGAGCCATGAGCACCGCTTCAGAGCAACGTTTAACAGTCGATAGGCTTGAGATCGGCTATATAACCGAGGGTGAAAAAGTGTTTAGAAAGATGAGCGATGACGAGATAAAGGGCTATCTCTCGAAACTCGGTGTCACCGCTTGAGCCGGGAATATATTGTTATTAGGTTTGAGAAGGATGGGAAGAGGTTCGAGATCCTAGCTGATCCGGATAAGGCTCTAGAATATAGGGAGGGTAAGAAGATACCCCTCTCAGAGGCTGTTCACGGGGATTTTATATATAAAGACGCTAGGAAGGGTCTAAAGGCCTCGCCCTCTGATATAGAGAGGGTTTTTGGAACCCAGGACGTTTCGAAAGTTATACACGAGATCCTCGTGAGGGGAGAGATACAGCTTACAACAGAGCAGAGGAGGAGAATGATAGAGGCTAAGAGGAAGATGATCATAAACTATATTGCGAGGAACTCCATAGACCCTGTTACTAAGAAGCCGGTGCCGCCTGCAAGGATAGAGGCTGCTATGGAGCAGGCTAGGGTTTCGATAGATATTAACAGGGGTGTTGAGGAACAAGCTATAGAGATTGTGAAGACGATCTCTAGGATCATACCTATAAAGATGGCCATAGCTATCCTGAGGATCAGGATCCCTAGGGAGTATGCAAGCAAAACCCACCAGACAGTAACAAGGCTTGGAGAGGTTAGGAGAAGCCAGTGGCTCGGCGACGGCGGCCTCGAGGTCGAGATAGCTATCCCAGCGGGGCTTCAGGGCGAGGTTATAGATAGGGTTTCAAAGCTCACCCACGGATCAGCACAGATCACTGTTGTGGAGGTGAAGTAATTGCCCCAGGAAACAGCCAAACAGAGATCGATCTATGTGAAGCATAGAGACATAGTCCTCCCAGGAGATCTGATAGCCACTGGCAACGTTTCAGTGGAGCCCTATCCATATGCATACTGCATAGAGGGGAAGTGCTACTCAACAGTAATAGGTGTTGCCGAGGAGAGGGGCGAGAACCAGCTCAGAATAGTTCCTCTCGAGGGTTTCTACAACCCCAAAGAAGAAGATATAGTTATAGGTGTTGTGGAAGAGGTCGGGATCTCGAGCGCCATCCTCGACATAAGGGCCCCGTACAAGGGGGTGCTACTCGCCTCAGAGATAGCTGGAAAGCAGTACAACCCAGCCCAAGAGCCTCTTATAAACCTAGTATCACCTGGAGACATATTCCTCGCTAAGATCGATAAGTTCGACCTAACAAGGGATCCTCTGCTCACAATCAAGGGAAAGGATCTAGGGAAAGTTGTTGACGGGATATTGATAGAGATCGTTCCTACAAGGGTTCCGAGGATAATAGGGAAGAAGAAAAGCATGATAGAGATGCTTATAAAAGAGACACAGTGCCAGATAGTTCCAGCCGCCAACGGAAGGATCCTTATCAGGGGCTGCCCCTCAAGCGAGCACGAGGCGATGGCGGTAAATGCGATAAAGATTATAGAGAACACCCCCTATGTCCAGGGGCTTACTGAAAAGATAAGAGAGTATTTAGTAATTGAGAAGGTGAGGAGAGGTCTTGTCAGAGGAGAAGATCGGGGTTAGGAAGAGGCTTATAGAGAGCGGCAGGAGGAGAGATGGAAGAGGGCCTGAAGATCTGAGGCCCCTGTATTTCGAGGTAAGGGTTCTAAAAAACGCCAACGGCTCGGCCCTTGTTCAATACGGAAACACAAAGGTTCTGGCAGCTGTCTATGGGCCCAGAGATCCCGGTATTAGAAGCATGGTTCTCCCCAACAGAGCTGTTCTGAGATGCAGATACCACATGGCCCCCTTCTCCACTCATGAGAGGAAGAACCCCGCACCGAGCAGGAGGGAGATAGAGCTCTCCAAAGTGGTTAGAGAGGCTCTAGAGCCTGCTATTATTACCGAGAGCTTCCCCAGAACAGCTATAGATATATTTATAGAGATTCTGAACGCCGACGGCGGGACTAGAACAGCTGGGATCACAGCTGCCTCACTTGCACTAGCAGATGCAGGGATCCCCATGAGGGATCTAGTTGCTGGGGTCGCTGTTGGCAAGGTCGACGGTGTTCTCGTGCTAGATATAAGTGAGGAGGAGGATATGCACGGCGAGGCCGACATGCCCATCGCTGTTATGCCTGGTTTGGGGCAAATAACGCTGATCCAGCTGAACGGTGTTTTGAGTGAGAACGAGTTCTGGTCTGCTGTAGAGCTGGGGCTTAAAGGGGCTAGGAAGGTATACGAGGCTCAGAAAGAGGCTCTTAGGAAGAGGTACGCCTCGATCGAGCAGGTGTAGGGTTATGTCGATAACCCCTGTAGATATACCGGTTATACCGGCTCTAAAGAGATCCGCCATATTGAGTCTCCTATCGAGATCCCAGAGGATCGATGGTAGATCGCCTTCAGATATAAGAAATATAGAGATAAGCCTGGGGGTAATACCCAACGCCAACGGATCAGCCCACGTGAAGCTGGGATTAACACAGGTTATAGCAGGGGTTAAAGCGGAGATCGGGACTCCCTTTCAAGACACCCCCAACATGGGTAACTTGATAGTAAACGCCGAGTTTGTCCCCCTAGCCTCGCCAACATTCGAGCCAGGTCCCCCGGATGAGAGGGCAATAGAGCTTGCCAGGGTTATAGATAGGTCTTTAAGGGATGTGGGGGCAATAGATCTGGGGAAGCTGGTAATAATACCTGGCAGAAAGGTGTGGAGCATATTCGTGGACATCTATGTAATAGATCATGATGGAAACCTTGTCGACGCATCATCAATAGCTGTCCTAGCCGCCATCCTAACCTCAAAGATCCCGAGGGTCTCTGTAAGCCAGGAGAAGGGGGAGATAATCCTCGATCCCTTGAACCGAGACGAGATCCCGGTGAGGAAGAAGGTTCTCACAGCCACTATAGCCAAGATCGAGGATCACCTGGCCGTAGATCCCTCACTCGAGGAGGAAACAGTAGCCGATGCCCTAATAACCATAGCTCTATCGGAAGACGGCCTAATAACAGGGGTCCAGAAGAGCGGTATGGGGACATTCAAGCAGGAGCATCTAAAGAGAGCCGTGGAGCTCGCCAAAATAGCATATAATAATTACATGGCCAGGATAAACGAGATCTTTAGCAAACAGGCAAAGAGCTATGAGACCACGGCATAGAGCATCATATAAATCCTATAGCTTTTGGACTATTTTTGTCAAAAGCGGAAGAGAAATATAGGGCTTAGTAGGATCGCTAGGGCTAAAGATCATAGCTAGATCTGTGGTGAAGAACCTAGAAACACAGAGCCTCCCATTTGGCTTTTCGCACCGCGTCAATATAGCTAATAAACCACCATTGCATCTATATTATCCAAATATGATGGTAAAGCCGATCTATACCCATGAGAAGCCTGGGCCCGAGCTCTCACTAAAGATATTCTCAGCTATTGTGATGCTCCTAGCGATAGGTCTTGCCACCGCTATGTGGAGCTATAGCTTGAACTTGAAGATAAAGACCACGATAGATACTGGAAGTGCTGATGTGAAGTTTGGAGATATATTTACAGACAATCCGCCGGGACATGTTGATCCCGGCTATGATAAGAACGTCGCAACACGCACCGCGGAGCTCGTTGAGGTGGAGGATGAAGCTATTAAGATGAAATTCGCCGGCATAGGGAGCACCATACCCAACGGATATTTCGATAAGAGCAGCGCTATGGATAGCTATAAGGAATTCATAGATAAGGCCAAAGCCTCGATAGACACTCTCGAGGTAACTACACAAGGGGTCTTCAGGGGCTATCCCAGATAGCTAGGTATAGAGATCTATATAAAACCAGCTTTTTTCAATAAAACATGAAATCTATATCGAGACCTAACTCTCACAAGTCGGTGGATAACCGCTTCCCCACCGCCCGGGTCCCCGAAAACATCCCCATAGTGTTTACTATAGCAAGGGGCATGAATCGCTGGCGTTTTCAGCTATGGGATATTCATTAGGATCTGTGGGATCTATTTTGGTCTCGCCATGTATTTTTAAAAATCTATCGTGGATCTTTATATATTGCGGATTATATGATCTATTCTAGCGACCATCTTATGATCCTGTTGGAGGTTATTGCTAGTATCGATGCCCATGCAGCCAGTGTTACAGCTAGTAGAAGGGGGCTGTGCTGGGATCCTATGCCGCTGAGAGCTCTAGCAAGCTCTGCCCCCGCCGCTGTTGGTGCTAGGCATAATATTAGTCCCAAGGGTTCTGGCAGCGCGGATGCTGGGTAGAAGACAGGCGGTAGAAAGGATAGTATGGATGAGATTGGGTTTGTGATCGCGCTTATATTTGTCGGCTTTTTTATGTAGAAAGCTATTGAGAGGCCTAGGAGAATCCCTGTTGGTGTGACTAGCAGGGAAGCTACCAGGCTATAGATCACTGTGGGTAGCTGGCCTGTTAGTAGCCCTATGATAACGAAGATCACTGTGTTGTTTAGGAACCATACGAGGCTACTGATAAGGGAGCCAGCAAAGTAGATCTTAGGTGTTATTGGAGAGGCTATGAAGAGATCCAGGATCCTGGATGTTCTGTTCCACCCTATGTTTTGTCCCATTATGTTAACCCCGGTGGAAAAAGCTGTAGAGATGATCCAGCCCGATATCGCGTACCCCAGACCCCTAGCCCCTCCCCAGACCCAGAAGAGAACGGCTAGAGATATTGCTAAGAGCGCGCTCTGGATCAGCCATGCCGGCTGCCTAACGATCCAGATGGCTTCTAGGACAGCGATCCCTATAACTTCTCTAATAGATCTTGTGAGGTTCAATAACCACCCCTCACATAGTATAGATAAGCGTCCTCCAGAGATACTGGCTCTATAGAGGCGCTCGAGGCTATGGAGCCCAGAGCTTTGAGGGCCTCACCCCTATCTCTATAATATGCTATCTTTATATCGCCGAGGCTCATCCCCGCCGAGAAGCCTTCTAAGTTATTCTTATCGCCCTTCACAACTATTCTGTATCTATATGGGAGCCTCTCAACAAGATCCCTGGGCTTTCCACTGGCCACAGTTCTGCCCCCACTGATCATAACCACCCTGTCTGCTATCATCTCAGCCTCCCTCATATCATGGGTCGTGTAGATCACTGCTCTAGATTCTCTACAGGCCCTCCTAATAGCGCTCCAGATCTTGTACCTGCCCTCAACATCTATATCGCCTGTAGGCTCGTCGAGAAAAACCACAGGAGCCCCTGTAGCAAGCACCATTGCGGCGAAAACCCTTTTCCTCTGCCCACCGCTTAGCCACCATCCAGGCCTGTTCCTCACACCATATAGATCCATTTCTTCGAGCCATATCCCGGCTTCTCTCTCGGCATCGCCTATGCCGAAGCCCCTGGCCACTAGGTACCATTTAACAGCCTCATAGGGCCTCCAATCACCGATCATTCTAGCATCCTGCGGCATCAAAGCTATGATCCTTCTCACCCTATCCCGATCACTAACTATGTCATATCCACCCACCACACCCCTACCGCTCGTAGGCTTGATCAGGGTTGACAGCATATTTATAGTAGTCGTCTTCCCAGATCCGTTTGGGCCTAGGAGCACGGTTACCTCGCCATAGCCCGAGGAGAAGCTAACACCCCTAGCCCCCCAGACACCGTTGCTATATAGCTTTGCAAGCTCCTCAACAACCACGGCCTCTCCAGAGCCCATGAGCATCCCGTGGGGTGTGGGGATGCTCGTCACGTATAAGCTTATGAGTTGATGGATCTCGTCATTCTCTCTGCAAAGCCGTGACGAGGGATCTTGTCAAAAAGTATATTCGTGACGAGCCAACTATAGCGATCAGGGTGATATGGTGGGAGAGGATCAGAGTAGAGACGAGGAGATCGACAGGATCTTTCTCGTTGCGAGCCACAGGATCAGGAGAAAGATGGTCGAGAGCATAGCAGAGAAGGGGCCCAGAAGCTTCACAGAACTTATGGACGATGCGGAGGTAAGCGATACGGGCACCATGACATTCCATCTAAGAAAAATGGTGGGCTTTATCAGGAAGAACGAGAAGGGGGCATACGAGCTCACCGAGCTTGGGTGGAAAGCATATAGGGTGATAAAGGGAACAGGGGGTAAGGAGATCGAGGAGAGATCTGAGGAGAAGCGTCCCGCCCAGCAGATCGATGCAAGCAAGGCGAAGCCGGGCCCTGAGGGTTTGCCCGTGGTTATGAAGGACATGATCAGGCTTGTGATCAGCAGAGATCTCCTGGAGAAGATCAGGTCTCAGGGGAGGAGGCTCGTAATATCTGATGTTGTTACTGTTGAGGTGAGCGACGACGTAGACCCAGATCTTTTTGATCAGGTTGTGGAGAGAATAAGAGACGTAGTCACCCTCAGAGCACCCAGGAGCCTCTTACCTATAGCCCAGCTCAAATGCAGAGAAGTGCTCGTAATAACCAGCAGGGATAGGGGCGGGCGCGGCGATATCACCGCGCCTCTGGGATCTATTGTTGCATCTATCCCGAACCTGGTCTCCAACATAGTCTCAAGCGTTACTGAGAGCATATCATCTGTTCTGGAGTCTGTGGGTGTTAGGGTATCTGAGCCCCAGGGCTATGTGGTTCTAAAGGAGTCCTTCCCAGGTGTGAAGAGGATCTCCATAGATCTGAGTGGGGGTGTAGTTAAGATGAGCCATGGCGCCGGAGACAATGTGACTGTAACCATATATGAGAGATATAGATGTAGGAGATGTAGGCATAATGTTGATTTGAAGGGCGAGGAGCTCTTTATAGATATCTCAGACAGTGAAGCTGTTATAGAGATCCCCGAGACGGGGATCGAGACTATAGGTCTTGACGCGAGCGGAGGCTATATAGAGATAGGGGTTAGGAAGGGGGTTTCGATGTTTAGGGGCGATCTTTCGGGATCCATAGCAACTATATCTCTAGCCAATATGGCCAGCTCAAACATAGATCTAGAGGTGAGCGGGGGAAAGGTTTCGCTAGATATATCCTATGTAGAGTTCGCCGGGGAATCCTCTCTCGATCTAGAGGTGTCTGGAGGCATTCTAGATCTGAGGGCCAGCGCCCCACCAACGATCAAGGTGGAGAGCAGCATCTCCAGAACAGGGGGCCTAGCAAGGATCGACATAGATGAGAAGCTATCCCGGGTTGAGAGCACCAGAGGTGTTCTGAGGGTTAGAGGCGATATTGTGGGCGGTCTTGTGAACATGTTTTTCAAGCCCGGTGATAGTGGTTAGACTATAGATGTTTTTGATCCGCTAGATTTAATATAAGTGTTTTATCCCTAACTATATTTCGGGGTTGCTGGTATAGGGAGAAAGGTTGATCTCCACTACATAATATCGAGGATCATTAATAAGTATATAAGCACCCTAGACCCGAGCAATAGCTATGAGAGAGAGGTGGCAAACACCCTAGCGATACTGAGAGAGAGCATGTGGAGATCCTGTGGATCCTCTGACGGCATGTGCGGCGAGGAAGTTGTTGTAGAGTCCTTTGAAACCCTGAAGAACAGCTATAGAGCTGTGGTTCTCAGATCCGGGGCTCCCTACGAGACCAAGATGAAGATCTACAGGCTCTTCAGAGACCTAGTGGAAGAGATAAACAGCTATGGGAAGAAGGCTCTGGGCCACGATCTGCTCGAAACGGGGTGGGTCAGAGAGCCCAGGGTCTATAGGCTCTCAGTAAGGGTTAGGGGGAGAAACATCCCGAAAGAAGCTGTGATAGAGGTTATAGGGCATAATCAGTACTCTGAGAAGGAGAAGATAAACCCGAAGGAGAACGTGTTCAACCTAGCTGAGGGGGAGTACCTCGTGAGGCTAACGATAGAAGGGGGCGTTGCTGCCCAGAAACAGGTTTTCCTTGACAGGGACTCGGAGCTCGAGCTATCTTATCAAGAGCCACAGAGGCTTGTACAGAGACAGATTACCAGAAAGGTTTCAAGAGAGATCACGATCTATGCGAGGGATCTTTCGCTGAAAATACTCTATATAGCAATAGCCCTCATAGCTATAGCTGCGGCCCTCCAGATCCTAAGATAGGCTTAGTTACTAAGCGATTATAAAATACCGCTACGCCAGATCTTAGAGGCATAGCCCCAGCACCCCGGATCCCCGGCCTTGCTAGATCTAGTGCCACCTGATCTTCATCTCCTGGTTTTAAATATATATGGTTTCTTACGCTAACACTGTGTGATTGGAATGTCGGTAGACCTGCTCCCGAAGATCAAGATCGAGAAGAGGACTGAGAGGGAGCTTTTATTCACATTAACAGGGGATCAGCATGGGATACCGAACCTCATATCAAAGCTGGCTATAAGGAAGCCCTATGTAAGCTATGCTGCATATATTATTGAGCATCCCCAGACATCCCAGCCGAGGGTTGTGATTATAACAGATGGGACTAAAGATCCTGTTGATGTGCTTATAGAGGTTCTAACAGAGGCTAGATCCTATGCCCAGGGTTTAAAAGAAGCTCTGGAGAAGACCCTGTAGATCTGATCCTTTGGGGAATAGCCGTAAGCTACTAGATCTATAGAATATATTTTCTTGAATACATCATCATTGGTAACACTGCATGTCCCCAGACCTGACGCTTCTATCAACCTACCTGGGGTTCAACGCCATAATATGGATAGCTCTTTATACAATAAGCAGGGATCGCGGCTCCTATGAGAAGCCCCCCGATACCCGGGGAGACCAGGGGATAGGTGATCTTAAGAGGGTCTCGATCCTGATCCCCCTATATCTAGAGAATCGAGAATCTATATTGAAGACTGTTTCAAGCATAGCTAGGCAGAGATACCCCAGAGATCTATATGAGGTTCTCCTCATAGTCGAGGAAGAGGATCGAGATACGCTCAGTGGGGCCGCCGAGGCCCTCGATCTGCTTAGGGGTAGCGGCATCAGCTCAGAGATCTATGTGGCTAGGGGTGGGAGGGTCTCAAAGGCCAGGGCGCTGAACCAGGCCCTGAGGATCGCTATGGGGGATATAATAGCCGTTTACGATGCCGACGATGTTTTCGACGAGAACCAGCTGGGCGAGGCTGTGGGGCTGATGGGCAGCAGGGGTTATGACGCGATCGGGGTTAGGGTTTATAGATATGGCGATGGTATGCTCGGCAAGCTGATCTATATAGACACCGTGGTCTGGTTCGATCTCATAATAAGTGCTTTGAAGAAAAGCGGCCTCCACGTGCCGCTAAGCGGTGAGGGTCTATATGTGAGGAGAGAGGTTCTCCAAAAGCTGGGAGGCTTTCCAGAAAGGCTTGCAGAAGATGCCTATCTCTCCCTCCTTCTCTTTGAGAAGGGATACAGGATAGGTCTTCTCGACTCCTACGTTGAGGAGGCAGTACCTATAGGCTTTCTAAGCCATATTAGGCAGAGGATAAGGTGGTATCGAGGGCATCTCGAATGCCTAATAAGGATACTTCTCTATGGGGGTGGGAGGAGGCTGAGAGCATCGATCAGCTATCTAGGGCCTGTGGTTGCAGTAACATCTCTGATCATGTCCATCATAACCATAATGATCACCTCATCATATATAGCTAGAAGCTATACACAGAACGGCGAGGCAAGCCTTAACGGAGGCATCCACTCTATTGCATTTAGAGAGCCCTTGCTCCTAGTGGTTTTTGCAGAAGCCCTGGTGCCTCTATCCGTAGTTATGCTAGCCGTTATGGGTAATAGGGGGCCTAGGAGGGGTGCATCGCTTCTGATCTATACCCTGATCATGCCTATATACTGGATCCTTGTGTCCCTCGCCGCGGTTGCCGCAATCTTTATGAGGAGGGTTGCTTGGTACAAAACAGAGAGATCTTCGATCACAGCTATAAAACCCCAGACCACTCTAGATCCTGACAGCACTGCAAGATCTGTTGCGATGTTTAAAGAGATCTATTTGCCGCTCGCCCCAGATCGATTATTTTTTTGAAACTGCCTCGGGATCATCGCAGCCTCCCAAGCCTAAGCGGTTAGGCCGCGGATCTCGAAGACCCGGGGGCGCTATATGCTTAATAAGAACAAGCCTAAATACCCCAACAGCCCTGAAAGGCTAGAAACCCTAAACGATCCTAGCAAGCATTACTGCCCCTACCTCTCGAGAAAGGGCTGTGGCTTTCGCTCTATATAGCTAATAGTTTTAAACTCCGAGTCGCTAGAATAATCAGTGCTCGGTATGTCAATTAATAACTCCCAGGCGGGAGAACCTAGATCCAGCGGGGCTGGGATCCCGGTTATAAGGTTTGAGGAGGATATGCACAGCTTCATATCGGCTGCAAGCGAGCTTATAAACCAGGAGAGGGAGTTTGCGGTAGTCATGGTAATAAGATCCCATGGATCTTCTGCAGTCAAGGTTGGTGCAAAGGCCATAGTGCTTCCAGATGGCAGGGTTATTGGGTGGCTTGGTGGGTGGTGCAGTGAGAACGCCGTTTTGACAGCGGCTCTAGAGGCTCTTGAGAAGGGTACTCCTAGGATTGTGAGGCTTGTTATGAGGGGTGAGGAGCTTAGAAAGATCGGGGAGGATGTTATAGAGGTTGGAACCCCCTGTGGGGGTGAGGTTGATATCTATATAGAGCCTGTGTATCCTAGGCTACAGCTCCTCCTGGTTGGTGATAACGAGGTTACGAGGATCCTCTCAAAGATAGGGAAGATCCTCGGCTACAAGATCGCTGCCTACGACATGATGGCTACTAGGGAGAAGTTCCCAGAGGCGGATGTTATAATAAACTCCCCATCGTCTCTAGAGAAGATCAGGATAGATAGGAACACGATCGCCGTCCTAGCAACTATGGGTAAGACATGGGTTGACGAGGAGATCCTCGGGAGGCTCTTGAAAACAGATATAGGCTTGATAGAGCTTGTCTCCAGCGTTAGGAGAGCCCAAGAGATCTTCAGGCTGCTCTTGAAGAAAGGCTATAGGGAGGAGGATCTCAGGAAGATAAGAACACCGGCCGGGATAGATATAGGAGCAATATCCCCAGGAGAGATTGCTATCAGCGTTCTATCCGAGATCATAATGATAAGGAGGGGAGGGGGTGGGAGAAGCATGAGAGAGGTGAGGGGAGATCCTTTGGAGCTGCTGCTACAAGAGCTGGGCGAGAAACTATACGCCACTGAGGCTAAGGCTAAGAGCTAGCTATAAGATCTATTCGGCGAGCCTGTAGATCTCCACGATCTTTTCTACAACACCGAACCAAGGCATCTCACCAGGATTCGATGCAACTACCCCCAGGCTCACTATTAGGGGTAGCGATAGGAGCACTATATATAGCAAGTTAGCTATGGGATCGCTGTAGCTGTGGCTAGACAAAGAGATCCTGAGCATGCTGGCCCCAACTCTAACATAGATCCCGCCCCTAGTTATAACATCTCCGAGGAGATGGGATCCTGCTATAAGGAGGGATGCAAGTAGCGACACGTATAGAGATACTCCGTAGAGGTTTCCCAGCACCATCCACAAAGCGATCCCCACTGCCAATGAGACGAGGAGGCAGTTGGTAACCTCGTGGGTATAGGGGCTTCTCACAACAACCCCCTGGATCTTTGTGTGACCCAGATCTATTACAATGTTTACTGCAAAAGAGAGTATCGCTGTGTATAGAAAGGCTCCGTAGTGGTTGCTTGTTAGCAGAGATGCTAGAGAGCCTACACCTATTCCCGCTGCTATGTGTGAGAATAGCTTCAATAGATCACCTCAACACTTTCGGCCATCACTCACTCTATGGTATAAGATCAACACATCGCTAATATATAGCTAGCATACAAGCCTCTAGAGACCCGAGGCAAGGCAGTATTACCTACTAGGGCTTATTGATGGAGGATCTAGTTAGAAGTAGTGTAGATCGTATTATGATCAATGCTTATAAGCAGTGCTATATATAGACTTTGGTGCCCTCTTATTGAAGCGATCATTGATCGAAGGTTGAGAGAAGCTTTCCTCGGTCTATTGAGGAGCGAGGGTATAGATGAGTTTAGAGAAATAGATCCACAGGAGGCTTCGTGGCCCAACCCCCCCAGGATCTTGTTCGACGGGATCTCGATCGATCCGCTGATGCCCAAGGAGCTATATATAACCGACACAACCTTCAGGGATGGGCAGCAGTCCTTCAGAGCTCTATATCCAGAGGAGGCGAGGAAGATCTTCGAGGTTCTTGTGGATCTCGACAATAGGAGTGGCAGGATCTCTAGGAGCGAGTTCTTCCTATACACAGAGAGGGATAGATATATAGTAAAGATCTTGAGGGATCTGGGGTATGAGTATCCAAAGATAATAGGGTGGGGAAGGGCTTCTCTAGAAGATGTTGCTAGGGTTAAGGAGGCGGGGCTCGACGAGATGGTCATGTTGATGTCGGTCTCAGATATTCATATCAAGCACAAGCTGGGCCTCACCAGGGATCAAGCGATCTCTAAGTATCTAGATGTGGCTGAACAGGCTATGAGAAGCGGTATGAGCCTTAGATGCAGCATGGAGGATGTCACTAGATCAGATGTCCTAGGCCTCGTAATACCTCTGGTGAGGAGACTGGTAAGGCTTGGAGAGAAATACGGGGTCAGGGTAACCATAAAGCTGCCAGACACAACAGGGATAGGGGTGCCATATCCCCACGCAGCACTCCCACACTCTATACCAAAGCTTGTATGGGTTCTGAGAAAAGTGGCAGGCCTAGAGGCCGATCGAGTGGAGTTCCACGGGCATGGGGACTACTACATGGCTATTGCCAACGCAACAGCAGCATGGATCTATGGTGCCTCTCTGAACAACGCAACACTACTCGGGATAGGGGAGAGGGCTGGGAATGCTCCGATAGAGGCTCTGGTTATGATCTACGCGAGGCTGAGGGGGGACTTCGGCGGCATGGATCCAAAGGCTATAGGGAGAGCCGCCGAGATCTTCAGAGAGCTTGGCTATGAAGCGCCTAGATACCAGCCACTGGTGGGGGAGAACGTGTTCTCAACAATGGCCGGGATACATATAGACGCCCAGATAAAGAACCCAGCAACATACCTATCATTCGACCCCCGTATTATCGGCAGAGAACTAAAGATCCTCATAGGGCCTTACTCCGGAACCTCTGGGATCGCGTACTGGATAAGCAAGAAGCTGGGAATAAGGGTTGAAAAGAACAGCGATCTCGTGAGAAGAGTATATGGGAGGATTGTTAAGAGATACAGCAACGGCGCTAAGGAGCCCCTGAAAGATAAAGAGATAATGGAAATAGTGATGGAGGAGCTCGAGAAGACAGGAAGATCTAAATAGATCTCTATATAGCGCTACCGAGAAAATATCCGCAAAAGCAACGGGATCGTATCATTATTATACCCCTCTCTCTAGAAATATTGGTGCCACCGAGATGAAAGGCTTCGAGAAGCTCGAGAACTTTATACTGGATAGGATGAGTAGGAATAGGGTTCCTGGGATAAGCATGGCTATTGTTAGAGATGGTTCTATTATCTATTCCAGGGGTTTTGGTTTTAGGGATTATGAGAAAGGCCTCCCAGCTCTTCCCAGCACTGTTTATGGTGTTGGCTCTGTTACTAAGTCTTTTACAAGCCTCTCTATAATGATCCTGTCTGAGGAGGGTAGGCTGGGCATAGATGACTATGTAGACAGCTACATACCCCTAGACATAAGGCCAGGGGGCGAGAGAATAAAAATATGGCATCTAATGAGCCACACAAGCGGAATACCTGCGCTAGCTTATGCAGAGGCATATATAAGAAGCGCTGTGGGGGAGGAGGATGCCACGTGGATCCCTATCTCGAGCTATGAGGATATGCTCACATTCCTCTCAGAGGCTGGCCCGTGGGCCGTTGCCAAGCCCGGTGAGAGGTATTTCTACCTCAACGAGGGCTATGTTCTCCTGGGCATGATTATAAGCAAGCTCTCTGGGATGAGGTATGAGGAGTTTGTGAGGAAAAAGATACTAGAGCCCCTCGGCATGAGGAGAAGCTACTTCTCAAAAGAAGAGGCTGAGAGAGACAGCGATGTGGCGGCACCCTATGCAATAGATAGGGAGGGTAGGCTTGTGAAAACACCGTTCCCCTATGGGATAACCTCTGACGGGGGTTTGCTCAGCAACTGCATAGACATGGCTAGATATATAGCCATGCTGATCAACAGGGGGAGGTTCAATGGAACAGAGATCGTTTCGAGGAAGAGTATAGAGGAGATGGAGAAGATAAGAATAACATACCCCTATGCACAGTTCCCCGGAGAGGGCTATGGGCTCGGACTCAGAATCATACCAAGCTTCCTCGGAAGAAAACTCGTGGGCCACGGCGGCTCTCTCCTCGTGCACACAGCATATATGGGGTATATACCTGAAGAGAAGCTCGGTGTCATGGTTCTCGAGAACTCCTCGGGCTATCTGCCAGCGAATATCGGGATGTATGCTTTGGCGATGATGCTTGGGAAGGATCCTGAGAGGGAGCTTGGCTTCATAAGGTTTGAGAAGACGCTTGAGAGGCTTTCGGGGATATACGAGACATATAGATCCACTACCAGGGTGAGGATCGAGAAGAGAGGATCGATACTGGTTATGATAGCAAGAGGAAAATACGTTGGCTATGAAATACCCCTCATACCGGAGAGGATAGGTGAGAATGAGCACGAGTTCTTCGTGGTGGATGCTGGGAGAAGGATCCCTGTGTACTTCAGAGAGTTTCGAGACGGTGTGGAGATGATCTATGAGAGGTATAGGTATCTAAAAACATCAAGCCCCCCAGCCAGATCCTAGATCTTTTGACACGGAGCCTCGATCTCAACGGATCTATCTCCTCGCTATATATATCCCAAAAAGTATTAGAAGCAACCCAAAGATCTGGTAGATATTCGGCACCTCACCGGCTATGGGTATAGCAGTTATATATGCCGCGGCCGGAACCATATATACCATCGAGGACGCGGCCCCAACAGATCTCGAGAGAAGCCTGTACCAGGCTATATAGGCTAGAAAGGATGCCCCGAGGCCCTGGTGAAGTATAGCTACAAGCTGCACAGCATCGAGCCCCAGATCTCCCCCAGCAAGTATATATACCACCACAGCTATAGGAAGCCCCACCAGGTTTTGGAGAGCTGTTAACACCACCTGGCCCACAGAGACCCTGGAGGAGATCACAGATGCCGCTGCAAATGACACAGCCGCTAGGATTGATAGGAGAACACCGCCCATATCGAGCCTCGAAGGAGCGTAGATCGTTAGGACGCCTGTAAAAGCAACCAGAGATCCCAGGGCTGTCTTGAAGCCTATGCCCCCATGGCCCGTGAGAGAGGATATGAGGAGGATCAATAGGGGGTAAGTATATATTATAGCGGACACAGGGCCTGAGGGTATGTAGAGGAGAGCATAGTACATAGATACCACGAAGCACATGTTAGTAGCACCAGAAGCTAGGATCTTTATAATCTCCCTTCTAATCTTATCACCCGTAAGGCTCCCATGCCTCATAAGGATCGCGGCTGAAGTGATCGAGGATAGAGCATACCTACCCAAAAGGATCAGGGCTGGGTTTCCGGCAACCCTCACGATGGGATAGGTAGATCCCCAGAGGAGGGCGAGCACTAAGGCCATAGCAAGATCTCCTGAAAAAACACCCAGTCTAATTCCCCAACCCCTACACCAAATATTTAGTGAAAATATATAGAAGCAATAAAAACAGCGCGAGGAGCTACCAGATCTTCTCCCCCAAAGATCGAAGATCCTCTTTATACCCCTGGCTATGAGCTCTCTAGAAGGTGTGGAGAGGTTCGGCCTGAGCGTGTTCCTACTAGATCTATCTGTGTGGAAAGGAGCTCCCGGTATTGTAGCCACTAGCCGCTTTTCGAGGGCCTCTCAGCGAATCTAGCTCTATCTATATCGTCTGGCAATCACAGAAATATAAATATCCCGGCAGCAGGCCTTGTATGCCTCAGCCCGGGCATGTATGTCTCTACCGCCCCTAGCAGGGAACCCTTTTCTCCTAGCTGTTTGAACATCCCCTTTCTAAGAATACGGTATGCCAGGAACTGGTAAGGCGCTGGTGGGCACATATCTGTGGGGCTTTGGCTGATCTGAACCTCTCTGCAAGCTCGCTTGGTGGGAGAAGCCAGCCTACTTTTAGACCTGTTCCGACTATCTTGCTATATGTTCCTAAAATACCACTCTATCCCCCTATCCATAGATTTCAGAGATCTTGTCCCTATGTTCTCGCACACTAAATAGTTATAGACCCCATCCCCAACCACAAACAGATCATATTTCAAGGCTATCTCCAGCAGATGCTTATGCCTCTCTGAACCGAGCGTTATTCCTGTAGGGCTCTGCCCAGTTGGTATTGCGTATATGGGTTTAGCTATCTTGCCCCCGCTTTTCAGCTTCTTCAGATATCTTCTAGAATATCTGTTCCCATGCCCCTCATCTATTGGTATGCCGATTATTCTGGGCCTAGCTGCTTCCAAGCAAGGATCATTTTCACATAGGCTGGGTTCTCGGTTATAGCTATATCCCCTGGATCTATGATCAGCCTCCCAAAAGATCCGGACCCCGGCCGCCTCCAAAAGTAATTATAATGTCATCGGGACTCGCACTTATAGCCTCGAACCCCTTAGAAACCTGGCTGTCTCTTCCCTAAGCTCTGCTACCCATCTGTTGGTGGGTAAATAACAGATCTTTTCTCGCTGGTGAAAATCTCTCGCTAGGCCGGCGAGGATCTCTCTGAGAACCACACTGGGATCAGGATCCCGGCTGCAAAGCTTATCACCCTGGCTTCTCTCGATTTCCTGGCCATTTTGGAAACTATCTCACGAATAGAGCTGGGATCTATGTAGCCAACCCTACGCTTAGAAACCAGCTCGGCCTAGTTATCCAAGGTCTACATATATCGCGTATAAATCTTAATAATAGTGGGGCCTGTCTTGATAGGTAAGGCTTTTGTGGACTAGCACTTATAGTTCTTGTAACATATGTTGAATCTCTTCGCCAGCTCACAGAGGATCCTTAGGGGTACTACGGCTCTCCTACCCCCAGAAACTATTACCACGGCCATCTTTCCACTTATAGTGACCTCAGCCTCTACACACTTCTCCATATGCTCTCCAAATATCTGTATTAATTCTGGCTCTTTATTTCAATCCAGCTCTCAATCTTTTTATGAGCAAGATTATTTAGGGATCTTTCTCCTAGTGATCTCTAGATCGTTTAGCTCTGAGATAGCCCTAGCATATAGCTCGAGCCTAATAGAGGGATTATCTATTATCGGCACCCCTCTAGAGCCTCCTCTGGTCTGTCTGCAATAATATCCCAGAATATACAGACCACATTCACCCTCGAGGAGAACCGCTATATCGTAATCACCCTTCAGAGCATAGCCCTTGGCCCGCCTCCGAAGAGCAGGGCTAGCTTGGCGCGATCCTAAGAATAGATCTTATCCTCCCTAGATCCATATCAATGGGATCTATATCCCTTTATATCCCTTTTCTAACCTCACCCACGATCTTCTCGCAATGCTAATAACATCTCTAGAGAGAGCAGAGGCGAACTCAACGACCTTATTTCTATCTATACTGGCATAGCTATGAACCAGAATGTTTCTAAGGCCAGCCATTCCTCTCAGCCTCAGAGCCTCCTCCCGATAGGATCTGGGCTGAGCTAAGGCCTCTCCAAGTTGGGATAGGATCTAGGCCCCCAGCGCCGAGAGCATTAGACCTCTTATTGCAGTGAGCCCCGAGATCGCTTCTAGGCCCTGCCATAAGGATCTCTCCGGAGGAGAGGTCTATAATGTTGCCGAAGCCCCATCAATCCGTGTAGCGGTGGTGTGTTCCCCCAACTCGTTGTTCTCGAGCTACTCGACGATCAAGGGAATGCTCTGAACACGGTAACAGCTGATCTTGCTGTTGAGGAAAGCATCATAGAGCCACTGATAACAGATGTGACTATAGATTAGCTCGGGATAGAGGTTATAAGCCTCAGCAAGGGTTTCTGGAGACTGTTTGCTAGGCAGTGTGTTTTGCGTTATTTCAGTTACTAGGAGAACTATGATGAATAAGATACCTATCCTACCAGCCGAAACGATCAGCATGTGAATATATATTGACAGAGATCTATCGCCTCATGGAACACAGCCCTAAGGTTCTATAGAAGGCTTGAGAAACAGCATATGAGGGGCTTTGGCGTGGGTTGGGCCCCGAGGACCAGCGATGTGGATATGAAAACCTATCTAAGCGGGAAGCCGCGCCAAAACAAACAAGTACCCTAGTATCCAAATAGCTAAAATGATATGCACGGGCAGCAGCCACATGTGAGGGATCCACAGGGTCGTTAGGAGAAGCTATCAGCCGTGAACCTTCTATATTGATAGATATGCTATCTCATCTATGCTTGTGACTCTATAATCGGGGGGCCTTGCTAGAGGATCTGTGGGCAGTCCGTGGCGGTTAACATATATAGCCCCCATTCCGGCGTTCTTCGCCCCGGCTACGTCGAATGGGTTGGAAGATACTAGGAAGGCTTTTTCGGCTCCGGCCCAGTTGAGGAACCCTATGTAGATCTCTCTGGCTGGCTTGTATTTCTTAACAGCCTCCGCTGTATATATTCCTCTAAAGCACTCAATGATCCCTGCTCTCTTTAACAGCTTTTCAACGCTCTTTCTAGTCCCATTTGTGAGTACATATGGCTCGTGCTTCTCTCTCAGGATACATACATGCTTTGCATCTTCGTAGGGCTCTACCTGCTCCCACTTCTTTAGCAGAGCATCTTCATCAAGATCTATTTTCCTCCTATTCGCAACATATTTTAGGGATAGTCTGGTGATCTCGTCGAAATCGATCCAGATCCCCATGAGAGTTGATCTCCAAGTCATCTCCAGCTGAACAGATCTCCATTCCCTCAAGAGATCGGGATCTATACCTATGCTCCCGAGATCGAGAAGTGTTCCATATACATCGAAGGCCAGGATAGCCATGGTGCTCAATACTATCTCGGCTTAGAAGAGTATTAAATATAGATCTACGCTTCACTTTCGATCTTTTTCTAGAGGCCGGGGCTATTGAGGATCTTCTCGGCGATCTTGATCCCGTTTTCCACCTGCTCCCACGGAGAGAGGTTTCTCCAGAGACCCCCCACCCCTGCTAGGTAGACGCCACTAGATTCTAGATAAGATCTGATCTCTTGTAATAGTTTTTTATCCACGCTGAGAGGCGTTATATATGGTGCTGTATATACTCTCTCGCTCGCTATGGAGCCCTTATCGCTGGCCAGCTTAGCCCACCTAGCCTCTGCAAAGGCTCTCGAGACCTGGTCTGTGGGCGGCGGGTTTCCCCTGCAGTAGCTCATTAGGCACTCGATGAGATAGTGGTTTGGGGGAGAGGTCGAGGGATCTATGTTTGATAATATGTAAAACGTATGGGTTCTCGAAGCCCTTGTCCCGTGGATCACGATGTCCCATTTGGGGGCCTCTCCCCTAATGCCGAGGGCTATGCTCAATAGATCCACATGATCTATCGTGGCCATAAGTTCAGCTACAGCTTTGGAGATCTTCTCGTCATATATGCTCTCTAGGAGGAGGGGCAATGGGTATGATGATACAAGGGCTCCATATCTAATAACCCTCCCATTCCTAAGGACAGCTATTCTCCTAGCTATATCTATCTTTCTAGGCGTGTAGTAGGTATACTCGGAGCAGCCCCCAGAAACTATAGATCTTATAGCCGATCCCCAGCCCCTCCTGGGCATGCAGAGCCTCCCACCAAGCTCTGGGTACCACCAGGGCCTCTCCCCCGAGGATCTCCAGCACATGGACTTAGAAATATGATCCCCTTTCTTAGCAACAGCTATAGACACCTCCTTGCAGATCATTTCAAACCCGTGCTCCTCGAAAAAGCCCGAGAACCTCTCAGGAACCAGGAGGGGGAGCTTCTCAAACCTAAACCCAACCGAGAACTGTGTCCCCAGATAGCCCCCAGGCTCTGTGTGGGCATCGACAACAAGGATGCCTCTATAACCCTGGGAACATAGATTCCTCGCTAGGGCTGCGGCGGCCAGATCGCTTCCCAGGATCAGAAGGGGCCTGCTCTCCATCCCACGGAATATATGTTGAGGAGCCTATATTATCTAGATCCTAACTATAGTAGCTGAGGAGAGCCTTGAATGGCGGTAGTGGCGGGGCTCGATCTAGCGGGAAACCCTAGGAGGTGCAGCGGCTATGCAGAGATCAGCGTGTCCGAGAGAGTTGTCTCCAACGCAAGGTGCCTCTACAGCGACGAAGAGATCCTGGTCACAATAGCTAGCAGGGCCTCGGTCTTAGCTATAGATGCCCCAATCTCTAGCGAGCCTGTTATGAGGCAGCTTGATAGAGAGGCGATTAGGAGGGGGTATAGGGTTATGCCGCCGAGCTTCGGGGGCATGAGGATCCTTACCCAGAGGGCCTGGAGGATCTACAGCGAGCTCAGGGGCCTCGGGGTGGTGGTTATAGAGACCCACCCTAGAAGTGCTCTCAAGAGCTCCGGGGCAAAAGATCTTTGGGGTCTTCTGGAAAGGCATAAAATAGAGATCCCGAGAAGCTTTGCAGAGGCCTTGAGGATCAAGGATATAGCTGATGCTATGATAGCCTCGGTGGTTGCTTATTGCTATTATATGGGCACATGCATAGGATCTATAGAGGCTCCCGACGGCACTCTATATATACTTAGAAAAAGATCTGAAGGCTCTGGCTCACAACACTAAGGATCTCTTGAGGCGTGATGGAACATGGATGTTAATCATCTCTATAACTATTTCTCTTGGGAGTTTTTGTGAGACCATCAATAGGAGACCCGGAGATCGATGGGGATCTGTTTGTAGAGGGGGAGCCCTTGATCATATATGGTGAGCCGGGATCTGGGAAGACAAACCTGGTTCTAAAGATCCTCAAGGAGTCGTTGAAAACCGGTATGAGCGCCTCCTATATCTCCACAGAGGGTAGCCTGGTTTTGGAGAGAATGGATAGGATCGGGATCCTTGGGTTCGAGTCCCTCCACATAGCCCTCGCCTACACCTTATCACACCTAGCAAGGCTGGTCTCTGAGGCCGTGATGACGGGGTACTCGATAGTGGCTGTTGATAACATCAACTCTCTATACAGATCCGAGGTGGGCTCTACACAAAGAGTCAACGAGATCTTCCTCGGGATCCTCGCAATGCTTAAGCAAAACTCCCTCTCGGGGAGATGGTCTATAGCCACGGCCCAGGTGAGGGGGACAGAGGATCTAGAGCCCTCGGGAATAGATCTCATAAGGTTCTACTGCAAAAAGCTGGCAAGGGTGTCGAGGCTATCGAGAGGGGTAAGGGTTATAGAGATAGAGGGGAAGAGATATAGGTTCAAAATAACAGAGAACGACCTGGTCTTCGCTAAACAGAGAGATAATACTTCCCAGAGCAACCTATACTAGGTGCTGGGCTTGATAGAGATAAAGAGGATCTACGATCCCCCGGGCCTGACAACGGCAAGAGGATCCTGGTGGAGAGATTCTGGCCCAGAGGCGTCGGGAAGGAAGAGGCCAAAATAGATCTCGGGAAATAGCGCCCAGCAACGAGCTGAGGAAATGGTTCTCCCACGATCCCGAGAAATGGGAGGGTATGAGGGATAGAGAAG
>FWWM01002618.1_pt1 | contig 47838 bp, 40 predicted proteins | sample 2228351 | NCBI WGS metagenome assembly FWWM01 (sample SAMEA103939774, study PRJEB20133) | metagenome | reverse complement strand
CACGTGACGCGCGCGTGCGCTGGCGCCTTGTCGGGCCGCTCTACGCGGCACGGGCGCCGAGGCCGGGCCCTTCCCGGCAGAGGCCAATGACTTTGATATGGCCGTGGAGCGGGGGCCTGGAGTGGGTTGTACAATTTGACAGACTCTTTCTGAGGGGATATAATTCTCCCAGAATTGAAGCAACGGACAGGACGGATGCCAAGATGAACCGATTTGCACTCTGGAGGATCCATCGCCGGCCCTGAAGCAAAGCGTGTGGTGCCAGTTGGCACCGGACGTGCCTGGGGCCGGCTCTGTGGCATCCTGTCCCGACGGCCTGTACACCTGCCTAGTCTCCAGCGGGCCGCCGGGGCAGCGGCGGCCGGCCCCTGCCCACCCAGGGCAGAGAGGAGGAAGCAGGTGATCTATCTGGACAACGCCGCCACCTCGTGGCCCAAACCCCCGACCGTGCCCCAGGCGATGGTTCGCTTTCTCACCGAGGTCGGGGCCAACCCCGGCCGCTCCGGTCACCGTCGCTCTGTGGAGGCCGGCCGCGTCGTCTACCGGACCCGCGAGGCCCTGGCCGACCTCTTTGCCTTCCCCGACCCGCTGCGCGTCATCCTCACCCCCAACGCCACCTATGCCCTCAACCTGGCCCTGCGCGGCCTCCTCCGCCCCGACGACCACGTCATCACCAGCAGCATGGAGCACAACGCCGTCATGCGCCCCCTGCGGGCGCTGGAGGCCGACGGCGTCGCCCTCACCGTCGTTCCCTGCTCCCCCCAGGGACAGTTGGACCCCGAGGCGGTGCGTCGGGCGCTGCGGTCGGAGACGCGCCTGATCGTCCTCAACCACGCCTCCAACGTCTGCGGGACGATCCTGCCGGTCGCCCAGGTGGGGCGGATTGCGCGGGAGGCCGGCGTGCTGCTGTTGGTGGACGCGGCCCAGACGGCCGGCCTCCTCCCGATGGCGATGGAAGAGATGGGGGTGGACCTACTGGCCTTTACCGGGCACAAGGGGTTGCTCGGCCCGATGGGCACCGGCGGCCTGCTCATCGGCGGGCGGGTGCCCCTGGAGGGGTTTGCGCCGCTGGTGCGCGGCGGCACCGGCAGCCGCTCCGAGGAGGAGCATCAGCCCGACTTGCTGCCCGACAGGTTCGAGAGCGGCACGCAGAACGCCGTCGGGCTGGCCGGCCTGTTGGCCGGCCTGGAGCATATCCGCGAGCGGGGTGTAGAGGCGATTTTGGCCCACGAACGGGCCCTGGTGCAGCGACTCTGGGAGGGGCTGGCCGAGATTCCCGGCATCACCCTCTACGGGCCGGCCGACCCGGCCGGCCGCGTCGGGGTCGTCTCCTTCAACCTGGCCGGCCTCCTCCCCTCCGAGATCGCCCTCTACCTGGATGAGGAGCACGAGATCGCCTGCCGGCCGGGGCTGCACTGCGCCCCGGCGGCCCACCGCACCCTGGGAACCTTCCCCACCGGGACGGTGCGCTTCAGCCTGGGGGCGTTTACCCGGGTTGAGGAAGTGGAAACGGCCGTCCGGGCGGTCGCCGCACTCGTCCGGTGCAGGTCAAGTTGAGGAGGTTTCAATGAACTGGCGGTATTGGTCCGACCATCGTCGCGGATGATCCGCCCTCGCGGGAGACAGTTGTCTCCTTCGAGGACGGCATCTGCGTGCGCCCCCAACGAGGCGGATGCGGATGGTGCCCGCACCGGCCTGACGGCCAGAGGGTCATCCCCACCGGGGTCACCGCACCCCCTCGGACGGGCGGCGGCGACTCTGCCCCAGGGATGGGGCAAAAGAAAGGGGGGATGTACCGGCAGAATCCTGGTCGAACGTCGCGCATCCATCCGGAATATACAATATACAAGGAGGTTGATCATGAAGCACCTTTTCGCCACCCGTTGGGGACCGATCATAGCCGGAGTGGTTATAGGCATTCTGGCCCCGCTGCTGGTCTTCTGGGGCAACCCGAAGAACATGGGGGTCTGCGTGGCCTGCTTCGAGCGGGACATTGCCGGGGCACTGGGGTTGCACCGTGCCTCGGTGGTACAGTATATCCGCCCAGAAATCATCGGGTTCGTCCTCGGGGCCACGGTAGCCGCGCTGGTCTTTCGCGAGTTCCGCCCGCGGGCCGGCTCGGCTCCCCTGGTGCGCTTCCTGCTGGGTGCCTTTGCCATGGTCGGCGCGTTGGTCTTCCTGGGCTGTCCCTGGCGAGCACTCCTGCGTCTGGCCGGTGGCGACCTCAACGCCATCCTCGGCCTGGCCGGCCTGGCCACAGGTGTCGGCAGCGGTGTTCTGCTGATGCGGATGGGGTACAACCTGGGACGGGCACAGAAAGTCCCAACCTATCTCGGCTGGCTGATGCCCGGCCTGATGATAGGCCTCTTGCTGCTGGCGGTCTTTCGCCCCACCTTCGGCGATGGGCTGGCAATCTTTTCCAGCGAGACGGGGCCCGGTTCGCTCCACGCTCCGCTGCTCGTCTCGCTGGCCGTTGGCCTGGTCATCGGGTTCCTGGCCCAGCGCAGCCGCTTCTGCACGATGGGCGCTTTTCGCGATCTCTTTTTGATGGGGGATATGCACCTGCTGGGCGGGGTGATCGCCCTGGTGGGCAGCGCATTCCTGACCAACCTGGTGTTGCATGGGGCCACTCCTGACACCTTCGTTCACTTTTCCTTCGACGGGCAGCCGGTCGCACACAGCAACCACCTGTGGAACTTTTTGGGGATGGTGCTGGCCGGTCTGTCTTTCGCCCTGGCCGGAGGCTGCCCTGGCCGGCAACTCTTTATGGCCGGTGAAGGCGATGCCGACGCCGCCCTCTTTGTCCTGGGAATGATAACCGGGGCTGCCTTTGCCCACAACTTTGCCCTGGCCGGGATTCCCGATCGGATCGTCGAGGGTACACTCACGGTGGGAGGCCCCTCAGTCTATGGTCAGATCGCCGTGGGGGTCGGCCTGGTCTTTTGCTTGGTCATCGGCTTTTCTGCCATCCGTGGCAGCCGGAGGTGAAAAGATGAGCAAACTGGTAGATGCGCGTGGTTTGTCCTGCCCACAACCGATCCTGCTGACGCGCAATGCGCTCCAGAAAGTCGGGCACGGGCGGGTGGAAGTGATTGTGGACACCGAGACCTCGCGTGACAATTGCATGCGAGCAGCCCGGCGCGAAGGCTGGCGGGTCGAGGTGCTTGAAGAAGGAGACGAATACCGATTGATCCTGACTCGATAGCGTCCATACGCCGCCAGGGGCGTGCCTTGTCCCTGGGAGCGCACGCCCCTGGCTTCCAGGAGGGAAACCATGACCGACCGGCAAATCCGCCTGACCGCCATGACCTCGGCCGCCGGTTGAGCGGCCAAGATCGGGCCCGAGACCCTGGCGCAGGTCCTGCGCCCGCTGCGCGAACGCTTTCGCCCCGGCGACTTTCCCGACCTCCTGGTCGGACTGGAGGTCAGCGACGATGCCGCCGTCTATCGCATCAACGACCAGGTCGCCATCATCCAGACGCTCGACTTTTTCACCCCGGTCGTGGACGACCCCTACCAGTTCGGGGCGATTGCCGCGGCCAACGCTATGAGCGACGTCTATGCGATGGGCGGGGAGGTTGTCCTGGCCCTGAACATCGCCGCCTTTCCCGCCGACCTGCCGGTGGAGATTCTCCAGGCGATTTTGCGCGGCGGGGCCGACAAGATCGCCGAGGCCAGGGCGGTGCTGGCCGGCGGCCACACGATTGATGACAAGGAGCCCAAGTACGGCCTGGCGGTGATGGGGTTGGTCCATCCCGAGCGCATCCTGACCAAGGCCGGGGCGCGACCCGGGGACGCGCTCGTTCTGACCAAGCCGCTCGGCGTGGGTGTTATCACCACCGCCCTCAAGGGGGATGCCGCCGCCCCGGAGCATGTCGCCGCCGCCGTCGAGAGCATGCTCCGCCTGAACCGGAACGCGGCCCGGGCGGCCCAGGCGGTCGGGGTGCAAGGGGGCACCGACATCACCGGCTTTGCCCTGCTGGGGCATGGACTGGAGATGGCCGAAAAGAGCGGCGTACGCCTGCGCATCCACCTGGGGCAACTGCCCTTCCTCCCCGGTGCACAGGAGTATGCCGAAGCGTGGCTCTTTCCCGGCGGGGCCTGCCGCAATGAGGACGCCTACACCCCGCAGGTGGAGTTTGCCCCGACGATCCCTGACGAAATCCGCCGCCTGCTCTTTTCCCCGGAAACCTCCGGTGGGCTGCTCATCGCCGTTCCCCCAGGGCGGCTGGAGGACCTCCTGACCTACCTGGAGGAAAGCGGCGAGCGCGGTTGGGTCATCGGGGAGGTCGTTGCAGGAAGCGGCATCGGGGTGACGGAGTGAGTGTTTTTACCGGGGAACGTAGAGATGCTTTATGTACGTACCCATCCCCGGCCGATGACAACGACGGAGTGAGTGTTTTTACCAGGGAACGTAGAGATGGGATGTCTCTTCACGCCCTCTGCGGACCCGGCGGGAATCGGTGTCTATCCGAAAGCCATCGTAGGGCAGGCTTTCCACTGCCCGGACGGTTTGGAAAGGCCATCCCACGGGTTTTCGGGTAGGTTCTGGTAAAGGAGGTTGACCATGCCCCGAGTTGTGGACGCCCGGGGGCTGCCCTGCCCCCAACCGGTTCTGAACACGAAAAAGGCGATGGAGGAGGCCGACGACATTCTCACGATCGTGGATGGCGCGGACCAGGCGGAGAACGTCTCCCGGATGGCCGAAAAGGCCGGTTGGGCCGTCAGTGTGGACGGCAAGGAGGACGGCATCTATGTGCGCATCGTCCGCCAGGAAGCGTCCCGCCAGGCCGAGGCGACGCCTGATGTGACCGTCTGTGAGCCCCCCGCGCCGGCCGGCCCGGCCCGCCCCCTCGTCCTGCTCGTCCCCAGCGAGATGATGGGCCGGGGCGAACACGCCGAACTGGGGACCATCCTGGTGCGGGGCTTTTTCCACACCCTCGCCGAGATGGAGACTCGCCCCGACACGGTCATCTTTTTCAACAGCGGGGTCAAACTGGTCGTCGAGGGCTCGCCGGTCGTGGAGGACCTGCAAGCGCTGGCCGGGCAGGGGGTGGAGGTGTTGGTCTGTGGTACCTGCCTGGGGTACTATGACCTCAAGGAGAAGGTTGCCGTGGGGGTTGTCTCGAACATGTACACGATTGCCGAGACGGTCCTGGGGGCCGGCCGGGTGGTCTCGCTGTGAGGCCGGCCGGCCCTGCCCCGGAGGAGATGCGCTACGGCGTCCTCCTGGTGCCCTCGGTCAGCCACGCGCTGCGGGCGGAGGCGGTGGTGCGGAGGGCCGGGATCGCCTGCAAACTGGTCCCCACGCCGCGGCAGTTGAGTTCGGACTGTGGGACCGCGCTGCGCTTTGCTTGGGAGGACCGGGAGCGGGTGCAAGCGGTGTTGGCGGCGGCCGGCGTGGAGACGGAGGGAGTCTTTTGCCTGTGAGTCCGCCGGCGGGTGAACCTGTTGGAGGGTTGGGATACGGCATGCCGCGTCCCAACAAGTCCGCCGGCAGGTTCACCCGCCGGCGATGAGACAGGCCCCCTCCGGGGGCCATCGGGGCGGGCTTTTCCAGGCCCGCAGGGTCTTCCATCTCGTAGGCAGACCCCTTGGCCCGGCCGGCCGAGGGGCCGAGCAGGCGCAGCGGAACCGGCCCGCCTCCTCTACCGACCGGCCAAAAGCCTCCGGCGAGGCTCGCGCGGCGAATGCCTTCCAGGGCAACGCAAGGCGAATTTGCCTGTGGCCCGTATCCCCGATAAGGCCGGCACGAACTTGTGAAACCGTGTATCCTCTCTACGACCTCACCGCTCGCAGCAGGGAGATGCTCAGGTAACGGGCAATCACCGCCAGGTCCTCAGTCGGCAGGTAGTTGGCGGCGGTCGAGTCGAAGAGGATGCGCACCTCCGGCGGAAACTCCTCGTCGCCCTCCCAGAGGAGAACGGCCAGCGGCAGCCGAGGGAGCACCTGGAAGACAAAGCCGTGGTCGCCCAGGTCGGCCGGCCGGCCGCCCAACGCCTCCGCCGCCGCTGCCAGCAACACCGGATTATCCCCAAATCGCTCCACAAGAAGGGCCTCGCTGCCCTCCCGAAAGGCCGGGTAGTAGACCCGTCCGTCCGGCAGGTCGCGGAAGGAGACCCATTGCCGGCGCAGGGCAATCCCATCGGAGGTGAGCAGGTAGTGCAGGAGCAGGAGTTGGACGACGTAGGAGGGTTCGCTGCCGTCCGCCAGGTCGCGCACCTGTAGGTCGGGCCAGGAGATGCGGTAGCGCCGCTGTAGCAGGGGCACCTCGAAGTGGCCGCGACCCTCGCCCAGGTCGGTGTAGGGCACGCCGGCGGTCTCGGCGTCAATCTGGGGGTCGCGCCCCTCCATCAGGGTACAGGCCCGCTGATAGGCCTGGCGGTACTTGCGCGGCACACGGCCCGCCAGTTCTTCCAGCCAACCATCTCCACACATCGGTTGCCCTTTCAGTTCTTGCCTCGGTGAATCAAGACATCTCCATCAAAGGAATAGACCCGCCCCTTCCAGACGGTCCCGCCCAGGCGGGCCTGGACGAGGGAGTGGAGGACGATGCCGGCCGTCATGATCATCATCAGCCAGTGAAAAAGGCCGGGCCAGCGGTCCAGGCGCAGGCGGCGCGAGAGGAGCAGCCGGCCTAGAGAGATGATCCCAACCTGGGCGGCCGGCGGTCCGGCGACCGCCCAGTCCACCGGGCCCGGATAGAGGGCCGTCAGCAGGAGGTAGTAGGGCCGCACAAAGAGCAGCCAGATCACCCCCAGCAGGCCCAGCCAGGCCAGCAGAGGCAGGTCAAAGGCATAGTAGGTGCTCTTGGAGAGGCCCCGCCAGATCTCGCCCAGGTTGTGGTAAAAGCGCACCCGCAGCACCGCCGTGCCGTCGAGAAGGGCTAGCCGGCCTCCCTTCTGCTTGACCAGCCGGCCAAAGACCATGTCCTCGGTAATCTCTTGGCGGACGGCCTCGTGCCCGCCGATCTTCCAGTAGAAGGAACGGCGAAAGAGGAGAAAGGGGCCCAGGGCCATCGAAAAGAGCGGTTCGCGGCTGTGCGAGATCAGGCGCATCGGCAGGAGAAAGAGCGGGAAAAAGGCGATCAGCGGGAGCATCACCTTTTCCCAAAAAGAACCGGTCACCAGGCGGGGGAGATAACTGAGCAGGTCGGCCTGCTCGGCCAGGGCTGCGCGGAGGGAGGCCGAGAGCGACCTGGGGGAGTGGACGGTATCGGCGTCGGTAAAGAGGAGCCATTCGCCGCGGGCCGCCTGGGCCAGTTGGTAGCAGGCGTAGGCTTTGCCGTGCCAGCCTGGGGGGAGCGGTTCACCCCGCAAGAGGCGCACCCGGGGGTCGCGCCGGGCAAAGCGGGCCACAACTGCGGCGGTGCGGTCCTCCGAGTCGTCGTCCAGCACCAGCACCTCCAGGTAGGGGTAGTCCTGCCGCAGGAGGGAGCGCAGGCAGCGGGCGATGTTGTGCTCCTCGTTGCGGGCGGGGATGAGCACCGAGACCAACGGCAGCGGTTGGGGCAGCAGGCCCATCAGCGGTGGCCCGTGAAAGTAGCGCAGATTGTTGAGCAGGTTGGCCAGCATGACCAGCACGAGGGTGGTGACGATGACCTGGTCCAGACCCATAGCGCCTCCTTGTTACTCGCACTCGTCGGAAGGTTCGGAGGGGGATTCGACCGGCTCTCGGTACCAGCCGGGGGTGCCGCCGTTCGTCCACCCCGCCGTGGCCCAGACGCGCCGCTCGTGGGCCAGGTCCAGCCACTTTTTCAACGCCAGGGCGCCAAGGAGCCCCAGGGCGTAGAAAAAGAGCCCCCAGGGGTACCCCAGGAGGGCCGCCAGGGCAAACATGCTGACGACGCCCACGATGACACTGCGGTTAAAGTCGCGCAGCAGGGCCTGGGCCAGGGCAAAGGTGGCCAGGGCGGGCAGGGTCGCCCAGGGCATCCAGGCGGTCAGGACGCCGGCCGTCGTCGAGACCCCTTTGCCCCCCTGAAAGTGCAAAAAGAGGGGAAAGGCGTGCCCCAGGATGACGGCCGGCCCGACCAGTAGTTGCGTCGTCTGCGAGACGCCCAGCCGGCGGGCCAGGAGCACCGCTCCCAGCCCCTTCAGCCCGTCCAGCATCCCCACGAGCAGCCCCCAACGAGGGCCGACCACGTGCCAGACGTTTCGCGCCCCCACATTCCCCTCGCCCACCTCGCGGATGCGCAGGCCGGTACGCCAGCGGGTGACCAGATGGGCAAAGGGAATCGAACCGAGCAGATACCCCAACAGGATCGCAGCAATCTCCTGGGCCATCCTCTTTCCTCCTCGCGAGGGACAGATACCCCGCCCTCCGCCGTACCCTGCCGGAAAGGACGGACAGACCGGCAACTCTTTTCTGCCAACAGAAACGACCCTTGTGCGCTTGTGATGATAGCATATGCGGGGAAAAAGTGCAACACCCATTGACATTGCCCGCTCGTTGGCGTATACTGGCAACAGGTAAGAATCCAGCCGAGCCGGTGATGGACAGGCCGCCCTGCTTTGCCGACGGGGCGACCGGGGGGAGACGATGTCCATAGATGTCGTCAGCCTGTACGACCTGGAGCAGGGGGCGCGCGATTTTTTGCTGGGCCTCTGCCGGGAGGGAACGGTCTGTATCCTGACCGCCGAGCGGCGGCCGCAGCTGGTGCTGCTGCCCTACGATCGCTTTCGTGCCCTGGCCGAGCAGTTGGCCGACCTGGGGGAGGTCCTGCGGGAACTCTTGGCCACGGTCGCCGAGGCCGAAAAGCAGCACCCCTACCACGAACTGAAAGAGTCGCTGATCGCCGAGGGGGTCCTGGACGCGGGGTAGCATGACAAATTCGTCGGGGCAACCCGGACGACCGTGGCGGCCTATGGCCCGTAGGAGGGGCCTTCCCGTCCATTCTGCGGGCGGGCCGGGCGGCCCATAAGGCTGACTTGCCCGCCCTGAATCACACCGGGCGGGCTGGAGCAGAACGGACCTCTGAAGGTGCCAGGGCCATATCAAAGTCGTTCAGTAAGGCCGAAAGGGAAGGAGTAGAGGCACGGCGGTGCCGCACGGCGATAAAGTCGCGTCGGTGCGGCAGGAATGGCCAGGGCCCGGCTGCAGGCACGTGACGCGCGCGTGCGATGGCGCCTTGTCGGGCCGGCTCTACGCGGCACGGGCGCCGAGGCCGGGCCCTTCCCGGCAGAGGCCAATGACTTTGATATGGCCGTGCGGCATCGCCGTGCTCCAACGGCCTGCCGTGCCCCGAACGCCCCCACGGCCGTCTCGGGTTGACACAACCTTCCGGCACGGGTATACTGAGGTCGAGCGCAGTCGCCTTGCGCTCCTGTGGCCAACCGAACGGTCGGAGGGTCGTTATGCGCATTGCCATCACCGGGCACAAAGGGCAGTTGGGCCGAGCCCTCTGGCAGACCCTGGCCGGCCACGACCTTTTCGGCCTGGACCTACCGGAGTACGACATCACCGACGCCGAGGGGATTCGTCGCGCCCTGCTCGAGTTCGGCCCGGAGGTCGTCATCCACACGGCTGGCTACACCAACGTGGACGGCTGTGCCCGCGATCCCGACCGCGCCCTCCGGGTGAACGCCCTGGGTACCCAGAATGTATCCCTGGCTGCGCGGGCCTGTGGGGCAGTGCTCCTCTATATCAGCACGAACGAGGTCTTTGACGGAAACCGCACCGCCCCCTACCTGGAGTACGACCCGCCGAACCCGGTCAACCCCTACGGCTACTCCAAGTGGGTCGGGGAGCGCTATGTGGAGCAGATTGCCGACCGCTTTTACATTGTCCGGATCTCCTGGCTCTTTGGCGGGCCGCGCAGTTTCGTCACCAAGATTCTGGCCCTGAGCCAGGAACGCCCCGAACTGGCCGTGGTGGATGACGAGTTGGGCGCGCCGACCTACCTTTCCGACCTGGCCGAGGCGATCGCCCGCCTGATTCCGACCGGCCGCTACGGCATCTACCATCTGGTCAACGAGGGGGCCTGTTCCCGATACGAGTTTGCCCTGGAGATTCTGCGGCTGGCCGGGCAGGCACACATCCCGGTGCGTCCAATTTCCCTGGCCCAGTTCCGGCGCGATTCCACCGTCCCCCCGCGGGCCGTCCTGCGCAACTTTGCCGCCGCCGAGTTGGGCATCCGCCTGCGCCCCTGGCAGGAGGCCCTGGCGGCCTACCTGGGAGGCGACTGACGATGGAGTACGCCCGCTGGCGTCACTTTGACTATGCCCTGCTGGGCACGGCCCTGGTCCTGGCCGGCTTTGGCATCGCCATGATTCACAGCGCCACCATGGGCACCTCGCACGGGGGGTTCACCCTCTTCAGCCTCCCACTGCGACAGGTCTTTTCCCTGCTGGCCGGCCTGCTCCTCCTGGGCCTGCTGGCGGCGATGGACTATCGCTACCTGGAGGTCGTGCGCATCCCCATCTACCTGCTCAACCTGGCCCTGCTGGGCCTGGTCCTCCTGATCGGCAAGGAAACCTACGGCGCGACCCGTTGGATCGACCTGGGCGTTTTCGACCTGCAACCCTCCGAACTGGCCAAGCCGTTTCTGGTCATCACGCTGGCCTTTTTCCTGGCCCGCTCTGAGGGGCGCATCGAGTCGCCGGGCACCTTTTTGCTCTCTCTCCTGCACATTCTCCCGCCGATGGCGTTGGTCTTTATCCAGCCGGACCTGAGCACGGCGGCGGTGCTGCTGGCGATCTGGCTGGGGATGGTCTGGGTGGCGGGGACCCGGCCGGCCTACCTCCTGGGCCTGCTCTTTCTCTCATTGCCGGTCGGCTTTTTGGCCTGGACCTACCTGCTGCAGGACTATCAGAAGGCGCGTCTGCTCCTCTTTCTGGACCCCTACCAGGACCTCTGGGGGGGCGGCTACAACATCCTCCAGGCGTGGACGGCGATCGGTTCGGGAGGGTGGTTGGGCAAGGGGTTTGGGCAGGGGACGCAGAGCCAGTTGCACTTTCTCCCGGTGCGGCACAGCGATTTCATCTTTGCCGTGATCGCCGAAGAGTTGGGCTTTGTGGGAGCGGTTGCGTTGCTTTTGCTCCTGCTGGTCTTTTTGTGGCAGATCGTTCAGGTGGCCGCGCGGGCCTCGGACCTGGCCGGCCGGCTCATCGCCGTGGGGGTGGCCTCCTGGATCGCCTTTCAGTGCTTGGTCAACATCGGGATGAACCTGGGGATAATGCCGGTCACCGGCCTGCCTTTGCCCCTGATCAGTTATGGGGGAAGTTCGCTCCTCTCCACCTTTCTGGCGTTGGGGGTTGTCCAGAGCGTCAGCGTGTACCGGCGGCGCTCCACCTTTGAGCGGTTTCCTTAGTGCAGTTGAACAGTAGAACGTTCCACGTTGCACGTTCAAAAGGGAAGGTTTTCTGCTGGTTCATCAAGAGGTGCTCGGTACGAACTTGCGGAACCGTGTACTTGGTTGAGCGCCGGCCTTTCCAGGCCGTCCGGGCGGCCTGGAAAGGCCGGCGGGTTTTCGGCAGGGCTCACTCTGGCCGGCCGCGCCAGGTGAGCAGGTATTTCGTCCACTCGTCCGGTCTTGGCAGGCCCGGATCGGCCTCCTCCCAGTGTCCCCGCAGGTGGACCTCCTGGGCCGTGCGCTCAAAGTGGCCCATGGCGATGCCCATGTCAATCCGCTGCAGGTCAGCGACGACCAAGAGCCCGGTCAGCCCCTGGCCGTAGCCGGGTGTGCGTTTCAGGTAAAAGTGCCAGTCGTTCTCCCGGCGGACGATGCGCCAGGGCTGGCGGTTGGAGGCGGAGGGGGCCAGACGGACCATCTCCAGGGGGAGGGCGTAGGGGCCGGCGGCTGCGGGGGAGAGGGGCCGGCCGAACCCTTCCTCGAAAAAGAGGTGCTCCCAGGGGAGGCGTCGGTCCGCGCCTGCTCCCCGACGGATGAGTCGGTCGAGTGCGCCCTGTCGCTCTGCCGGATAGCCCACAGCGGCCACGGCGGGCATCGTTTCCCCCTCCCGCAGGTCCATCTTGTGGGCAAAACTGCTCTTGGTAAAACTCCCCCCGAGCCAGCAGGTGCCCAGGCCCAGGGCAGTGGCGAAGAGGATGGCTTCCTCCATGCGGTACCCCCAGTCCTCCAGGTTCTTCTCGCCGGGGCCCATCGCGCCCAGGATAAAGCCGGTCGCTCCGCGGATCAAGCCGTAGGTGCCCAGGCCGCGCAGGGCGCGACGGTCCTCCTCGGTTGCGGCAACCAGGCGGAAGCGCACCGGGGTGCCCAGCGGCCCCTTCGTCAACGAGGTGACATAATTCTCCAGTCGCCGGCGCGTGGCCGCTTCAATCGGCACGGAGCGGTAGGTGCGGCAGGAAAAGCGACGGCAAATCAATTCACTGACCGGGGGAATCTCCATAGCAACCTGTCCGTCAGGCCGGGCCGGTGTCGTCACGGCGGTGCAGCAGGCGACCCAACGGGGGGACCTCGATCTGGATGGCCCCCTCCGGGCACATCTCCTGGCAGCAGTAGCAGCGAATGCAGAGGCGATAGTCGTGCTCTGGGGGGTGGTCGCGGCCGGCCGGGTGGCGAAACTCCACCGCCTTGGGTTGCACCGGGCAGACCTCCACGCAGATGCCGCAGCGGGTACAGTGGTCGGGCCGGAGGGCCGGCCGGGGGACGAGCCAATCCCGCACCAGCCGTCCGAAAAAGCCCTGCCGGCCGGTGGTGGAGATCGGCGAGCGGTTTACCCGAAAGTCGGGCACGGCGAACGCCTCCGGCGGGTCCCCGACCAGGACGGCCGCCTCGGCATGCCCCAGACCCCAGCGCTGCCCCCAGCGGATGGTGGGCACCAGATTCGGGTTCAGGTTGACCAGGCGGGCAGCGGTCGTGTCCAGGGCGATCGGGTCGGCCGAGAGGAGGAGGAGCCCCAGGGGGCAGGGGTCGCCGCTGCGGGGGCCGTTGCCCTCCATCGCCACAACCGCGTCCATCACATAGAGGCGCGGGCGCAGCAGGCGGTTCAGGTCCACCAGCATCTGGGCAAACCGCTCCAGGTCGGGCAGGCGGGTGTGGAACTCGCCCTTGCGCAGGCCGGGGATACAGCCGAACTGGTTCTTGACCGCGCCGGTAAGGCGCATCAGGCCGTGCGTTTTCAGTTTGGGTAGCGAGACGATACCGGCGGCGGCCAGGGCGGCGGCGGCCACGGTGAACCGCTTGATCAACCCGCCCTCGGGGAAGGAGACGGTCTCGGGCGCGTCAAAATCGGCCAGGGCAATGCCCAGTTCGGCAGCCACCTCGGTCAGGCCGGAGCGGCGGGCGGCCGAGGCGGTCCGCCCAAAGCCTGGGGAATCGCCGTACGAGAGGGTTGCCCCGGCCGCCTGAAGGTGCTGGGCCACCGCCCCAAAGACGGCCGGATGGGTGGTGACGTGCTTCTCCGGGGCCGTTCCCACCAGGAGGTTGGGCTTGAGAAGAAGCGCTTCTCCCGGCCGGACGAACCGCTCCACGCCGCCCAGGAGGGCCAGCCCACGCCCGATAGCCTCCTCTACCTCCGTGGAGTCGTAAGTCTCGCAGCGGACCAGGGCGACGGTCGAGCCGAGGGACGAGGCGGATTGGCCGGCCGGAGTGGCCTGGTGCTGTCGAGTGTTGTGCTCCTGCTCGGACATGCCGCCTCCTTATACCGGTTAACGTTCAACGGTTCATGCGTGCAGTTCGACCACATCGCCGTCGTGGAGGATGTGGTCCCGGCCCACCGTTAGCCCATCATAGGCCGCGCTGCCCCAGACGCGGGCGAGGCGCAGATTCTCGGCGATCTCCTGGTGGACCTCGCGGGCGAACTCGAGCACGGTGCTGCCCTTTTCCAGGACAAAGGGCCGGCTGTGGTCCGGTTCCTGGCCGGGGGGTTTGGCATAGACCCGGATGACGCCCAGGTGCTCGAAGAGGAGCGGCCCGATGCGCTCCAGGTTGTGGCCGCTGCGGGCCGAGACGGGCAGGAGGGTCCATCCTTCTGCCTGGCCTTCCTCCCGGAGCAGCGCAGTCACAATCTCCCAGAGGTCGGCAGCGTCCGGGCCGTCGTACTTGTTGACCAGGACGACGAACGGTTTGAAGGTAGGCCGCCGTTCCCCCTCATACCGGCCGCGACGGTGCAGCGGAAAGATGCGGTACTGACCGAGGATGTCAGCGGTCTGGAGGAGTTGCTCCACCGGGGCGGTCTGCAGGTCCACGACCGGCACGACGACGTCGGTCCGTTTGATCAGTTCGATCAGTTCGGGCTCGACATACTCCCGGTCCAGAGGGGGGGTATCAATCAGTTGAATCTGGATGTTCTCCATCGGCATCATGCCGGGGGTGGGGGTCCAGGTAGTAAAAGGAGCCTCTGCGATGAGCGGTTCGGCGTTGGTCAGGGCGGCCAGGAGGGAGGACTTGCCGGTATTGGTGGGGCCGACGAGGGCGACCTGGCCGGCCCCTTCGCGCTCGATGTAGAAGGTCGAGTCCCGCCGGCCGGGTCCCTTTTTGCTCTGGGCCGCGCTCTTGAGTTTGGCCAGTTTCCGCCGCAGGTCCCCGCGCAGTTTGTCGGTGCCCTTGTGCTTGGGGATGACGCTGAGCATCTCCTCGATCAGGGCAATTCTTTCCTGGTTCGAGGTGGCCTGACGGTAGCGCCGTTCAACTTCAAAATATTCGGGCGGCAGGTTGGTTGGCATGGCTTTCCGTTCCTCCGCTCGACTCGTTTCAGTACCCGACCACCGGCGAATCTTCTCTGGTGGGGAGCGAGGCCATTCCCGCCAGACACCGTACCTGCACCTCCTGAGCGGTCGCCCTATTCCCCGACCAGCACCGTCTCGAGCCGCTCCAGTGCCCAGTCCAGGTCCTGGCGGGTCACCACCAGGGGCGGGGCGAAGCGGATGACCGTCTCGTGCGTCTCTTTGCAGAGGAGGCCCTTTTCTTTGAGCGACCGGCAAAAGCGCCGCGCCCCGCCGGCCTCGGGCTTGAGTTCCACTCCGATGAGCAGCCCCTTGCCTCGCACCTCTTGGATCTGCTCGCTTTCGATTCGCTGCAGCCTCTCCAGAAAGTAGGGCCCCAGTTCGGCGGCGCGTTCGATCAGCCCTTCCTCGACGAGCACCTTGAGCGCTTCCCGGGCCACGGCGCAGCCCAGCGGATTGCCCCCAAAGGTGGAACCGTGGTCGCCGGGGCGAAAGACGCCCAGCACCTCCCGTGAGGCCAGAATCGCCGAGACCGGGTAAAAGCCCCCCGCAAGGGCTTTGCCCAGGACCAGCACATCCGGCCGGACGCTCTCCCAGTCGCAGGCAAAGAGTTTGCCCGTGCGCCCCAGGCCGGTCTGGATTTCATCGGCTATCCAGAGGAGGTTGTGGCGGGTACAGATTTCGCGCACCTGGCGCAGGTAGCCGGCCGGTGGGACGATCACGCCGCCCTCTCCCTGAATCGGCTCGACCAGAAAGGCGACGGTGTTCGGGGTGATCGCGGCCTCCAGCGCGGCGGCGTCCCCGTAAGGGATGGTTCGGAACCCTGGGGTGTAGGGAGCGAACCCTTCCCGGTACTGCGCTTCGCTGGAGAAACTGATGATCGTGATCGTGCGCCCGTGAAAGTTCCCCGCGCAGACAATGATCTCGGCCTGGTTCTCGGGCACGCCCTTGACGGTGTAACCCCACTTGCGGGCCGCCTTGATCGCCGTTTCGACCGCCTCGGCCCCGGTGTTCATCGGCAGCATCATCTCGTAGCCGCTCAGTTCGCAGAGTTCCTGCTCCAGCAGGGGGAGTTGGTCGTTGCGAAAGGCGCGCGAGGTGAGGGTGAGCCGGCCGGCCTGCTCCACCATCGCCCGCAGGATACGGGGGTGGCAATGCCCCTGGTTGACCGCCGAGTAGGCGCTGAGGAAATCCAGGTAGCGGGTGCCCTCCACGTCCCACACCCAGACCCCCTCGGCCCGGTTGATGACCACATCCAGCGGCTTGTAGTTGTGCGCGCCGTAGGTCTCTTCGAGTTGGATATACTCCGCTGTGCGCATTCTCCTGACTCCTTGGTTCGTGTGCTTGCCGTTTTGCTGATTATACCATCAAAAGGCTGGGTGGCAAGCGGCATTGAGACCCGTTTTCCCTGTGGCATAATACCTCTATGGGTATATGGGGCGTGGTATGGCAATGTACTGCTCGGGCTAGGCTCAAGATGGGCCCGAGCCGCAAGGTTCGGCTGGTGGAGGGTAACTGCTCAGCCGCACACCAGTTTTCACCGCCAAGACGCGAAGGACGCAGAGGTTTTGTGTTTCCACAGGGGACGAGGGGGGTCTCCGGCCCCAAAAGTATCCCTCGGCGTGCTCTGCGACTCTGCGGGGAGCAGTTACGGTGGAGGAATGAAGGGCTCGTCTGTGGCGTGGAAGGGGGCCGGCGCCTTCCAGGCCAGGTGGTGCGCAGAGTGTGGCCCCTGCTACTACTACAGAGACAGCCCCCGTCCCTACTCCTCCGGCTCCGGTGGCGCGGGTGGTTCCTCGCGGACGACTTCGACCTTGACCTGCGCCAGAAAGGCCGCCAGCGCGCCTAGGGCGGCCAGGAGGGGGTTGAAGAGGGTGATTACCCCGCCGACAGCGACGCCGGCCGTCAGGGGAATCTCCAGCAACGCCTTTCCCTCCTGGTTTCGGATGATCAGACGGCGGACGTTGCCCTCCTGAATCAACTCCTTGACCCGGTCCACCAGTTCGTTTCCGGCCAGTTCCAACTCTTCCACCCAGGTGCGTTGGGTTTGCTCCGGTTTCTTTTCCTCACCCATCTGGACCTCCTTCGTTGGGGTAGGTCTCGTGCTTGCCCGTTGTTCTTGCCGTTCTGAAATAAGACGGTGCCAGGGGAGGGATTGTTGCGCCAGGGCGCAAGGACTCCCCTGCTACCGGCCTGTACCCGGCCAGGGCAACCGCTCCGGGAAAAAGGTCGGGGGAACGGCCAGCAGGAGGGGGATGCCCAGGGCCAGGATGCGGTAGAGGAGGGTGGGGCCGGCCGGCCCCAGGAAGATCAGGAGCAGCCGGGCGACCGGGGCCAGGGTCAGGAACAGTGGGAGGAGGCGAGCGGTCCAGGTCGAGGCAAGGGCGGCGTGAGTCCCCAGGAGCAACAGGACGAGGGCGTAAAAGGTGCTGTTCCAGGGAAAGGCGGTGCAGGAGGTCAAGACCTCGCTGAGGAGGAGCAGCAGCAGGTAGCCGATAAAGAGGGGGATGGGACGTTGCGGTGGAGTGGCCGGCCGGCGGCCCCAGAGGACGGTGCGGCGAGACACAGGGGTGAGCCGTGGTGTCGGAAGTGGTTTCGGTTTCGGAGCCATCAGGACCTTCCTCTCCATGGTATACCTTGCTGGTTTTATTATGGCAGGGCCGAGTTTCGCTGTAAAGCGAGAAGGATAACAGTTTCATTACGGCTCGGAATTTACTGGACTTTTCCGGTTGTCAAGCCGTTCGTAGGCCGGCCAGTTCCTCGATCGCCCGACCGAGGCCGCGCACACAGGCGGCCATCCGGGCAAAGTCGAGCGTTTCCGGTCGGTCGGAGGGGCTGTGGTAGTGGGGGGTGCGGTAAAAGGCGGTGTCGGTGACCATGACCGCGGGGACGCGGTAGCGCCAGAAGGAGGCGTGGTCGGAGAAGGAGAGGCCTGGAATCAGGGCCGGGGCGGCCAGCGACTCCACGGGGAGGTCGCAGCCCCGGCGCATGGCCGTACGCACCTCCCGGACCAGGCCCCGGGAGCGCAAGTTGCCCACGACGGCGATAAAGTTGCCCGTTGTCGGGTAGAACCAGCGCATAGGAAAGAGGGGAAAGTGCTGGCTGTTGGGGGCGTCGTCGTAGTAGCCGAGCATCTCCAGGGCGATCATGGCGTGGATCTTGCCGCCGGCCCGGTGGAGGTTGCGGGCGTGCACCCGGCTGCCCTGCCAGGGGGTGAGAAAGGCCGGCGGTTCCTCCAGGGTAAAGGCAACGAAGCGCAGTGTCCGGGCCGGCCGGGCCTCCCGGAAGCGGCGGGCCAGTTCCAGCAGGCCGGCCACGCCACTGGCGTTGTCGTCGGCCCCGGGGGAACGCGAGACGGTGTCATAGTGCGCCCCGATCAGGACGAGTTCCCCCCTTTCCCCAGGAACCTCCACAAAGAGGTTGCGCACGGTGCACCTGCGCCAGGTGTACGGTTCGCCCTGGACGGCATAGCCGTACCCACGCAGTGTCTCTTCGATATAGTGGGCCGCCTGTTCCAGACCGGCGTCGTGGGTGCGGGGGCCGGCGGCGCAGAGGAGATCTAGATGCCGGCGCAGGTCGTCGGGGAGGCTCATGGCCGCTCAGTGTCTCAGAATCTGACTGAGGAAGAGGCGGGTGCGCTCCTCGCGGGGGTTGTGGAAAAACTCCTCCGGGGTGTTTTGCTCGACGATATTGCCCACATCGAAAAAGATAATCCGGTTGGCCACCTCGCGGGCAAAGCCCATCTCGTGTGTGACCACAATCATGGTCATCCCCGAACGGGCCAGTTCGCGCATCACGTCGAGCACCTCTTTGATCATCTCCGGGTCCAGCGCCGAGGTGGGTTCGTCAAAGAGCATAATCTTGGGCTGCATCGCCAGTGCCCGGGCGATGGCCACGCGCTGCTGTTGCCCGCCCGAAAGTTGGCCGGGGTACTTGTGCGCCTGCTCCGGAATCCCCACCCGCTCCAGCAGTTCTATGGCGATCTTGTCCGCCTTTTCTTTGGGCCAGCGGCGCACCCAGATCGGCGCCAGGGTGATGTTCTGGAGCGCGGTCAGGTGAGGAAAGAGGTTGAACTGCTGAAAGACCATGCCGATCTCGCTCTGGATGGCGTGGATGTTGCGCAGGTCGTGGGTCAATTCGATTCCGTCCACAATAATCGTCCCCCGCTGGTGTTCCTCCAGCCGGTTGATGCAACGAATGAGGGTGGATTTGCCCGACCCGGAGGGCCCGCAGATGACTACGACCTCCCCTTTCTTGACCGTCAGGTTGACTCCCCGCAGGACGTGAAAGTCGCCGAACCACTTGTGCACATCGTGGCAGATGATGATGGCGTCCTGTTCGTTCTGTGTTTCCATCGCTTCCTCCGTCACCGTTCTCCGACGCCCAGCGCTCGTTCCAGGCGGCGACTGCCGTAGGACATGGCGTAGCAGAAGGTAAAGTAGAGCAGGGCGGCAAAGGCATAGACCTCTCGTTGCAGGCCGATAAAGGCCTGCTGGCCGGTAACCGCCTTGGCGATGCCCAGCAAGTCCAGGAGGCCGACGATGACGACCAGGGAGGTGTCCTTGAACAGGCTGATGAACTGGCCGACGATTGCCGGGATGACCGCCCGCAGGGCCTGGGGCAGAATCACCAGCGCCATCACCAGGGCCTCGTTCAGTCCCACGGCGCGGGCGGCCTCGTACTGTCCTCGCGGGATGGCCGCCAAGCCGCCGCGGACATTTTCGGCGGTGTAGGCCGCGCTAAAAAGGGTCATCCCGGTGAGGGCCCGCGCCACCGTGCCCAGGCGGACCTGGGGCGGGAGAAAGAGGGGCAGCATCAACTGGCTCATAAAGAGGACGCTGATCAGAGGGACGCCCCGAATCGTCTCGATATAGGTGGTGCAGAGGACCTTGACGGCCGGCAGGCGGCTGCGCCGGCCCAGCGCGAGCAGGATGCCCAGGGGGAAGGAGGCCACGATGCCGACGATCGCCAGAACCAGCGTTAGGAGGAGGCCACTCCACAGGTCGGTCGGCACGGCCGGGAGGAAAGGGTTCTCTCGGCCCATCCCCCGCAGGAGAAAACCGATCACCGGCAGGGAGAGGAGCCAGCCGACCGTCAACCGGCGGCGGACCGGTCCCTGCGATCGGCGAAAGGCCCAGGTCAGCGCGGCCAGCAGCAGGACAATCCCCAGGGAGACCACGATCCGCCAGGCCTCCTCGCCGGGATAGCGGCCGATCAGAAAGACCTTCCAGTTCGTGGTAATGACTTCCCAGCGGGCCTCCGTAAAGGCCCAGCGGAGGATGCCCCGCAGGACCACATCGACAAAGACCAGGGCCAGGGGGGTCAGCAAAAAGTTGTACCAGGTGCTAAAGAGGTTCTTTCGCAGCCAGCCAAGCAGGCCGACCTCGGTAGTAGGGGGCTTGAGCGCTTGACCGGTCATCTCACCGCTCCACGATCTGGATGCGCCGGTTGACGATATTCATCACCAGCGAGATCGTCAGGCTGATCGAGAGGTAACTGGCCATAATCATGAGAAAGACCTCGACCACGCGGCCGGACTGGTTCAGCATCGTATTCGAGACGGCATAGAGGTCGAGAAAGCCGATTCCGATCGCCAGGCTGGAGTTCTTGGTCAGGTTCAGGTACTGGCTGATCAGGGGAGGGATGATTACCCGCAGGGCCTGGGGCAGGACGATGAGGCGGAGGATTTGTCCCCGGGTAAAGCCCTGGGCGCGGGCGGCTTCGGTCTGGCCCTTGGGCACGGCCAGGATGCCGGCGCGGACAACCTCGGCGATAAAGGCCCCGGTGTAGATGACCAACCCGAAGAGCAGGGCAGCATACTCGGGAGAGAGAAAGGTTCCTCCTTCCATCCGGAGCACGCCGCCGGCCTTTTGGACGATCTCGGGGCGGTCCACCCAGAAGGGATGGCCGGGAATGATCGCCCAGCCCAGGAGGGGGATCAGCACCAGGGGGGGCAGCACCCAGAGGAAACTGAAGGCCGGCCGGCCGGTCTTTTCCTCGCCCCTTCGGCGCAGGATAAAGAGCACCACGGCCACGATGAGCCCGACCCCTAGGAAGGGCCACCACAGGCGAAAGTTCTCCGTCGGCCGGGGCCAGGGTAGCGAGATACCGCGATTGCTCAAAAAGGCCGGCCCCGGCAGGGTGACCGCATTCTGCAGGCGGGGCAGTTTCAGAATGACGGCAAAGTAGAGGAAAAAAAGTTGCACCAGCAGGGGGGTGTTACGGACGGTCTCGATGTAGGTGCCGGCAATGCGGCTGACCAGCCAGTTGTCCGAGAGCCGAGCGATGCCGGTCATCAACCCCAACAGGGTGGCCAGGACAATCCCGATCACGGCCACCCGAATCGTGTTGACCACGCCGACCAGAAAGGCCCGCGCGTACGAGTCGGTCGGCTCGAAGGGAATCCCCTCGGCCAGGTCGAAACTGGCCTCCTCCCGCAAAAAGGCGAAACTGAAGGTCAGCCCACGAGCCCGGTAGTTCCGGCTTGTCCAGGCAAAGAGGAGGGCGACCAGGGCGATGAAAACGATCTGGACCACTACCCGCAGGACCCGTTCATCCCGCCAGAGGGGCACGGCCCCACGGCTCACTGTGGTTGAACGCCGGCTCATCTGGTTTCCCCCTCGCTGTGGGGGAGGGCAACCCGGTCAACCTGGGTCGGCCGGGCTGCCCTCCGGAAAGGTCGTCTAACGCCAGGCCATCGGGTAGAGCAACCCGCCCTCGGTCCACAACTTGTTCGGGCCGCGCGGGATGTCCAGTCCATCGGGGCCCAGATGGCGCATATAGATCTCCTCGTAGTTGCCCACCTGTTTGAGCACCTTGACCATAAAGTCGTTATCCAAGCCCAGGGAGGAGCCCAACTCCCCCTCCACACCGAGCAACCGCCGGATTGTGGGGTCGGTGCTGTTGAGCATCTCGTCCACATTCTGCGAGGTTACCCCGGACTCTTCGGCCTGCATCGTTCCCCAGACCACCCAGCGCACCACGTCGTTCCACTGGTTGTCGCCGTGAGCGGTCAGCGGGCCGAGCGGCTCTTTGGACATGGTCACATCCAGGATGACGTGATCTTCGGGGTTGGCCATCGCCGATCGGAGCGCGGCCAACTGCGACTTGTCGGAGGTCTGCCCGTCGCAGCGGCCCTCTTCGTAGGCGGTGTTGGTGTCCTGGGTCTTTTCAAAGAGCAGCGGGGTAAAGTCAATGCCCAGGGCACGGAAGGTGTCGGTCAGGTTCATCTCGGTAGTGGTGCCGGTGGTGACGCAGATGGTGGCGCCTTCCATATCCTCCAGCGTCTTCCAGCCGGTGGCCACGGGGACCATCATCCCCTGGCCGTCGTAAAAGGTCACCGCAGCCCAGTCCAGTTCATTGGCCGTATCGCGGGTCAGGGTCCAGGTCGTGTTGCGGATGAGCACATCAATCTCGCCGGTTTGCAAAGCCGGCAGACGCTCGGCAGCGGTCAGGGGGCGATATTCCACCTTGCTGGCGTCGCCCAAGATCGCTGCGGCCAGGGCCTTGCAAAAGTCAATGTCAAAACCCTCGAATTCGCCCTGCGGGTTCAGGTAACCGAACCCGGGGAGTTCGGCGTTGCAACCGCAGATGAGATAGCCCCGCTCTCTGATCAGTTGGAGCCGGCCACCGGTCGGCTGAGGCGGCTGCTGCTCGGCGGGGGTCGCTTCTTCGGGGGGCTGAGTCGGCCCGCAGGCCGCCACGATCAGCCCCACTACCACGATCACGGTCAGACAGATCAAGGGTTGCTTTTTCATCATACTCCTCCTGCTATACAGGTTTTGCGGAACGACGGCCATCCTCTTGCCCTGCTGCACCTCCTTTCCGACCGCTTCTTCCCCCAGGAACCTTACCCCCTGGGAGAAGGCCCATCCCAAGCGGGGGTGCGGCCGTAACCCCCCGTGCGGAAACCGACTCCAGGGTACGTTGCCCGAATCGCTCAGGCAGGTTCATTATAGAAAATTTCTCCCTATGTGTCAAGAAGTACGAATCAACGATGTTGATTGACGGCTGCCTTTTTTACAGGTATAATAGATGTGAAAAGAGCACTGACGAGCAGAGCGATGCCCCATTTAGACGAAGAACTGGCCCAACTGAACGAGGCGATCTCCCGGTTGGAGGCCCAACGCCCTATCTTGGGCGATGAAGTGATCGAGACGGCCTTGGCCGCCCTGTACCGCCAGGTGACCGCTCTGCGCCGGCAGATGATCGCCACATCGACATGGCCTGTGGAGGGGGAACGCCGGCAGGTGACGGTCCTCTTTGCCGACATCTCCGGCTTTACAGCCATGTCGGAGGGAACTGACCCGGAGCAGGTGCGCACCCTGATGAACGCCTGCTTTGACCATCTGGTCCCCTGCATCGAAAAGTACGACGGCACGGTAGACAAGTTTGTCGGCGATGCCATCGTAGCCCTCTTTGGTGCACCGGTGGCCCACGAGGACGACCCCGAGCGGGCCCTGTGGGCGGCCCTGGAGATGATGGCCGCCCTAGAAGTGTTCAACGCTCGCCACCAAACTGACCTGGGGCTGCACATCGGCATCAACACCGGGTTGGTCATTGCTGGGGGACTGGGGTCTCAGGGACGACAACAGTACTCGGTCGTCGGGGATGCGGTCAATCTGGCCTCTCGCCTGGAGGACCTCTCCCAGCGGGGCGAGATTCTGCTCGGGGCAAGCACCTACCGTCTGACCGCTTCCCGCTTTGAGTTTGAGAAGTGGCCTCTGGTTCGAGTCAAGGGGAAACGTGAGCCGGTCGTGATCTACCGCCTGCTGGGGTACAAAAAGTCACCGGCCGCGCTGCGCGGTGTCGAGGGGTTGCGTGTCCCTCTGATCGGGCGCAACGTCGAACTGCACCAACTCCAGCAGGCCCTGCGTCTTGTACAGAAGGGGCAGGGGAGCGGGATTGCCATTGTCGGCGAGGAGGGGTTGGGCAAGAGTCGCCTGGTGGCCGAGGCCCGGCAGACCTGGAAACTTCAACCGGAGGCGGGAGACCTGCTCTGGGCCGAGGGGCGGGCCCTCTCGTACGCCCAAAAGAACAGTTACGCCGTCCTCCGCAACCTTCTCCATGACCTTTTGGATATCCCGGTCGGTGTGCCCGCCGCGCAGGTTGCCGTGCGGCTTGGCGCCACGATGGAACGACTTTTGCCTCAAACGGACCAGGACTATCCCCACCTGGCCTACGCGCTGGGTCTTTTCTTTGAGGATGCTTCCTGGCAGGATTTGGATATGGCGGATATCGAGTCGCTCCGCGAACGAATCGCCAAGGCCTTCTGCGCCCTGATCGAGGCCCAGGCGCAGGAGCGGCCGCTGGTCCTGGTGTGGGAGGACCTGCACTGGGCCGATGCCGCCTCCTTTCATCTGCTGCAAAGCCTGTTTCCCCTTCTGCGAGAAGTGCCCTTGCTTTTGATTCTGTCCTTTCGTCCGGAGGGGGAACAGATCGAATCTCTGCAACGAACGCTTGCCGCCGACCCGACCTGGCAGACGCTTCGTCTGACCCCGCTCAGCCAGGAGGAGAGCCGCCAACTGCTCGACATTCTCTTTCCGACCGGCAAACTGCCCTTTGCAATGGTGGAGGCGATTCTGGATCGGGCCGAGGGGAACCCTCTTTTCCTGGGGGAACTTTTGCGCTCCTTGCTGGATGCCGGCCTGGCCGGGATGCCGGCGGACCGCCAGGCTGTCCAGGAGATCGAGATCCCCGAGACGTTGCAGGGGGTGATTATGGCCCGTGCTGACCGGCTCTCCCCGCCGGACCGGCGCGTCTTGCAGACCGCCTCGGTCATTGGCCGGATCTTTCAACAGGAAGTTCTGGTGGCCATGCTCGGCCCGACCGTCTCTTCAGTGGAAGAGTCCCTGCAAGAGTTACGTCGCCGGGAATTTATCCGCCTACGCCAGGAGGAGGCCCCTGGCGGGCCGGTTTACATCTTCAAACACGCCATCACTCAGGCGGTGATCTATAACGGGTTGCTCATTGCTCAGCGGCAGGAACTCCATCGCCGTGCCGGTGAGGCGATCGAGGCGCTCTTTTATGACCAACGGGACGAACTGGCCGCGACGCTGGCCCACCATTACGCCGAGGCCGGAGAGGGGGGAAGGGCAGTGGCTTATCTCCTTCAGGCGGGCGACCAGGCCCGCCGGCTCTATGCCTGTGAGGAGGCGGTCTCCTGCTATCGGCAGGCCCTGCCCTTTCTTCAGGAAGAAGGGGCCTATGAACAGGCCGGCCGCACCCTGCTCAAGTTGGGCCTGACCTATCACCTGGCCTTTGACTTTCACCAGTCCCATCAGGCCTACAACGAGGGCTTTGCCCTCTGGCAAAAGGCTGGCGAGACGCTTGCCGCGGCCGCCCTGCCTCCCGCCCCTTATCCACTGCGCATCGCCTCGGAAGACCCGATCACCATGGACCCCAGCCTGGCCGCGGATCTTCGCTCGATGGCCCTGACAACCCAACTCTTCAGCGGTCTGGTCCACCTGAGTCCCGAGACGAACATCACCCCGGCGGTGGCTTCTCATTGGGAGATTCTCGACAATGGCCATACCTACCTCTTTTTCCTGCGGGACGATGTCCGCTGGAGCGACGGCCATCCGCTCACCGCCCACGACTTTGTCTATACCTGGAAGCGGGCCCTGCAAGAGACCCGCGGTGCCCCTCTCGGCAGTCCTCTCTACGATGTCGCCAGTCGACTCTACGATATCCGCGCCGCCCGCGCCTTTCATCAGGGCGAACTGGACGATCCCGACCAGATCGGTCTCCTGGCCCGCGATGACCATGCCCTGGTCATCCACCTGGAGCGGCCCACCGGTTACTTCCTCCACCTGCTCGCCCTCTGTGGGCCTGTTCCCCGCCACGTGGTGGAACGCCACGGTCATGACTGGACCGATCCAGACACCATCGTCACCAACGGTCCCTTCCTTCTGACGACCTGGGTGCCCGGCCAGCGCATACGGTTGACCCGAAACCCTGCCTCCCGGGAGCGGTTTTCGGGCAATGTGCAACAGGTTGAACTTTGTCTCCTTTCAGACCCTCAGGCCCTCTTGCGGCTTTATGAAAACGGTAGGTTGGATGTACTGGACCTGGAGGCCCTCCTGGTCGAGGATCGGACGTGGACCCGACAGCGGCACGCGGGCGAGTATGTGCCCGCTCCCTCCCTCTCGGTGATGTATGCCGGCTTTGATGTACAGCGGCCTCCGCTGGACGACCGGCGGATACGCCGGGCCCTTGTTCAGGCCGTTGACCGGGAGGCCGTTGCCGGGATTGCCCTGCAGGGGTTTGCCGCACCGGCCCTGGGCGGTTTTATCCCGCCGGGAATGCCCGGCCACTCCCCCGACATCAGTCTGCCCTACGACCCCGAGGCCGCGCGCCGTCTGCTGGCCGAGGCCGGCTACCCGGATGGCCGGGGCCTGCCCATGATCGAACTGTTGACTACCCACGGCCGGAGACCCCTGGGACAGTACCTCCAGCAAGTCTGGCGAGAGATACTGGGCCTCGAGGTTGCCTGGAGGACCCTCGAGTGGACCGCCTTTCTCGACCGGTTGGACCATCGCCCCCCGCACATCTTTCTCTATGGTTGGGTGGCCGACTATCCCGACCCAGACAGCTTTCTCCGCGTCAGCCCTGCCTGGCGGCGCACCCACTGGGAGCACCCCCGCTATATCAACCTGGTGGAAAAGGCCCGCCATACCCCTTCGCAACAGGAACGTCTGCGGATGTACCGGGAGGCCGACCGGCTCCTGATCGAGGCGGCGGTCGTCCTGCCGCTTACCTACGGCCAGAGTCACCTCCTGATCAAGCCCTGGGTGAGACGGTTCCCTACCTCCCCGCTCCTTTTGTGGTACTGGAAGGACGCCATCCTGGATCCCTATTTTCCGACTACCGACGGAAGTGGAGACTGCCTATGACTGGCCGGCCGGCCCCAGCGGGACGATCTGGCGGGCCGACCCGCGGGACATTGCCCACCGTCAAGCAATCGAACACTTTGGCCAGAGGATCGACGGAGCGGCTCTATCGCCGGACGAACGGCAGGTAGCCTTTGGCCCATCTCTATCAGAGCGGTTCCTATTGGATCCATCTTCCTAGCGGGATGATGCTCCCGGTCCCCTCCTGTCAGGGGTGTGAGGTTCGCTTTGTCGGCTGGGTTCCTCGTGGTAGAGAACCGTGAGGGACGGGAAGTACCATCAAGGAGGAGGTGTCCAATGAGAAAGGCAATAGCGGCCTCGGCGGTCTGGAGCGGCACCTTCACCGCAGCGGTGGATGACGAAGGTCTCTTCAACGTGCTCCTTACCGGCCTCGATGCCGGCAAGTTCACCGGCGGACCAGTTGCGTTGAACGCGCATTTGTGGTAGGGTAGTGGTAGCCTCCGGGTTCCCCGGTGGTCCTATTGGTCGCTAAACAAGTACGCCAACCGTTATGCCGCCGCAAGATATGAGGATGAAAGCATGGACTACCGCATCGAGATCTTTTGGCGCGCCGACCTGCCCGACGCTCGGGTACAAGACCTCCTGGCCCAGGTCGCGCATATCGGGATAGGGGGCCTCCGGCAGGTCGAGGTGAGCGACCTCTACTTTCTCCGCGGCGACCTTTCCCCGACGGCGGTCGAACGAATCGCCCACGAACTCCTGGTGGACCCTGTGGTCGAGGGAGCCCGCTGGCGGCCGGCCGATGCCCCACCCCCACCGGAGGAGGCCGGCCTGGTCGTCGAGGTGGGCTACCACCCCGGCGTGACCGACCCCGTCGCCGAAAACCTCCGCCGCCGCGCCCACGCCCTCGGCCTCAGGACGGTCGAGGCCGCCGCCACCGGCCGGTGCTACACCTGCCACGGCGACCTCTCCCCCGACGACCTCCACCAGATCGCCCGCCAACTCCTCTGCAACGAGGTCATCCAGACCTACACCCTGGGGCCGCTGCGGCCGGCCTTCCTCCCCCGCGCCGAGCCTGACCCCACCGTCGAGGTCATCCCCCTCCGCCAGGCCGACGATGAAACCCTCCTCTGCCTGAGCCGCGAGCGGGTGCTTTTCCTCTCCCTGGAAGAGATGCGGGCCATCCGCGGCGAGTTCCGCCGCCTGGGCCGCGACCCCAGCGATGTCGAACTGGAGACGCTGGCCCAGACCTGGTCGGAGCACTGCCAGCACAAGACCTTCCAGGCGACGATTCGCTACACCTGCCACGGTGGCACTCCTCGCCATCTGCCGGCAGGGCGGGAACCGCCCCCACCTTACGAGGAGACGATCGCGGGCCTCCTCAAGACCTGCATCCGCGCCGCCACCGAACGCCTGGCCCGCCCCTGGGTGCGCTCGGCCTTTGTGGACAATGCCGGAATTGTCGAGTTTGACGACGAGCACGAACTCTCCTTCAAGGTCGAGACGCACAACCACCCCTCGGCCCTGGAGCCGTTCGGTGGGGCCAACACCGGTGTCGGTGGGGTCATCCGCGACATCATCGGCGTCTCGGCCCGGCCGATCGCCAACAGCGATCTGCTCTGCTTCGGGCCGGCCGACCTGCCCGCCGACCAGGTCCCCGCAGGCACCCTCCACCCCCGCCGCATCATCGGCGGGGTCGTTGCCGGAATCGAGGACTATGGCAACAAGATGGGCATCCCTACCCTCTCCGGGGCCATCCTCTACGACCCCGACTATACGGCCAACCCGCTCGTCTTTTGCGGCTGCGTCGGCCTGGCCCCCAGGGGAAGCCATCGCCGCAACCCTCAGCCGGGCGACCTCTGTGTGGCCCTGGGCGGGCGCACCGGCCGCGACGGCCTGCACGGGGCCACCTTCTCCTCCGCCGAACTGACCCACGAGACCGGCCAGACGGTCGGCAGCGTCGTCCAGATCGGCGACCCGATCACCGAAAAGGCGGTGCTGGAGGCGATCCTGCAGGCCCGCGACGAGCGACTCTATACCGCCATCACCGACTGCGGTGCGGGCGGCTTTTCCTCCGCCGTCGGCGAGATGGGCCGGGACCTGGGCGTGGAGGTTGAACTGCAGGACGTCCCCCTCAAGTACCCCGGCCTGCGCCCCTGGGAGATCTGGCTTTCGGAGGCCCAGGAGCGCATGGTCCTGGCCGTCCCCCCGGAGAACCTGCCTCGCCTGGGCCAGATCTGCGACCACCTGGACGTTGAATGGACCGTCATCGGTCGCTTCACCGGGGATGGCCGGTTGCGCGTCCGTTACGGCGGGCGGGTCGTCGCCGAGTTGGAGATGGCGTTCCTTCACGACGGCTGGCCCCGTCAAGAGATGCGCGCCGAGTGGCGGCCGCCGGCCTGGCCCGACCCGGCCCTCTCCCCGCCGGCCGACCTGACCCCCTTGCTCCTGCGCATGCTGGCCCATCCCGACGTTGCCTCCAAGGAAGCGGTGATTCGCCGCTACGACCACGAGGTCCAGGGGGCCACCGTGGTCAAGCCGCTGGTTGGCGTGGTTGACGACGGCCCCTCCGATGCGGTGGTGCTCTGCCCTCTGGAGACGGCCGGCCGGCGCGGCCTGGCCCTGGCGGTAGGGATCAATCCCCACTATGGCCGCGTGGACCCCTACGCAATGGCCTGGGCCGTGGTGGACGAGGCGCTGCGCAACGTCGTCTGCGTCGGCGCGGACCCCGACCGGGTGGCCCTGCTGGACAATTTCTCCTGGGGCAACCCCCGCCTGCCCGACCGCCTGGGCGCGCTGGTGCGGGCGGCGCAGGGTTGCCTCGACGCTGCCCTGGCCTACGGCGCGCCCTTTATCTCGGGCAAGGACAGCCTGAACAACGAGTTTATAGACGCGCAGGGGGAAAAGCGGGCCATCCCGCCGACCCTGCTCATCTCCTCGCTGGGAATCGTCCCGGACGTCCGCCAGGCGGTGACGATGGACCTAAAGGCCCCCGGCAACCTCCTCTACATCGTCGGGGAGACGCGGGCCGAACTGGGCGGCTCGCTCTACTACCGCCTGCACGGGGCGATCGGGCAGAGCGTCCCCACCCCCTGCCCCGAGGCCATCGAGACGATGCGCTCTCTGCACCGGGCGATTAGGGCGGGGGTCGTGCGGGCCTGCCACGACTGCTCCGAGGGCGGGCTGGCTGTGGCCCTGGCCGAGATGGCCCTGGCCGGCCGCCTGGGACTGGAGGTGGACCTGGCCCTGCTCCCCCGCAGTGCGGGGGTGGCCGAGGACGCGGTGGCCCTCTTTGCCGAAAGTTGCGGCCGTTTCCTGGTCGAGGTGGTCCCGGAAGAGGCCGCTTCCTTTGAAGAGATGCTGGCCGGCCGGCCGCTGGCCCGGCTGGGACAGGTCACGGCGGCAGAGCAGGTGCGCGTCTATGGGCTCCGGCGTGGGTTGGCCCTCTCTGCTTCCCTGGAGGCGATCACCCACGCCTGGAAGACCAACCCCTTATGAACCGGAGATGCCTGGATGAAAAGTTGCCGCAAGGAACTGTGGTTCCACACCCCACCCGCCGGGCGCCGATCAACATTACCCCGCAGGTCGAGGAGTGCCTGCGCGAGAGCGGTATCCGCGAGGGGTTGCTCCTGGTCAACGCGATGCCCATCACCGCCTCTGTCTTGATCGATGGCGACGAACCCGGCCTGCACCAGGACGATGAGGAGTGGCTGGAGCAGTTGGCCCCGCACGCGCCGACTTTCCGCTACCGCCACAACCGCACCGGCGAGGACAATGCCGACGCCCACCTGAAGCGGCAGATTATGGGGCGGGAGGTCGTCGTCGCGGTGACGGACGGCCGGCTCGACTTTCCCTGGGAGCAGATCTTTTACGGTGAGTTCGGCGGCCGGCGGTGCAAGCGGGTGCTGGTCAAGATTATCGGGGAAAAGTTTCCTGCGCTCCTTACCCCAGTAACCGGCGCAGAATGAACACCGCCGCTGCCTTGTCCAGCGGCTCGTTGCCACTGCCGCACTGGGGGCTGATGACGCAACTGGGGCAGCCCTCCTCGCAGGGGCAGTCCTGCACCGTCTCCAGGGTGCTCTGCCAGAGGTCGCGGAGCAGGCCAAAGCCGTGCTCGGCGATTCCCACCCCACCGGGAAAGGCGTCGTAGATAAAGACCTGCGCCCGGCCGGTGTCGGGGTGGGCCGGCGTGGAGAGGCCGCCGATGTCCATGCGGTCGCACATCGCATAGAGCGGCAGCAGCCCGATCGCGGCATGTTCCAGGGCGTGGAGCCCGCCGGCCAGGTCCAACCCCGCCTCTGCCACCCCCCGGCAGACCCCTTCGGGGATATCGAACCAGAACCCCACCGTGGCAAAGGTGTGGGGGGGCATCTCCAGAATCTCCTCCCCCAGGACGCGCCCATCGTAATGGCCGACGCGACGGCACCCGATGACCTGCCGGGTCACCCGGAGGTAGCCCAGGTAAGCCGTGCTCCGACCGACGCGCCGCTGTTGCAAGGAGCGGACAATGCAAATGTCGGTGACGTCGCGTGGCTGGGTGTAGTAGGCCACCTCCACGCGGCGGAGCCGGGCCACCTTTTGTTCCAGGTTCAGGTGGGTGACCCGGTAACTTTCCCCCTGGTGTAGATAGATGGCGCCGGGATGCACCCGGTAGGGCGCGCTGACCACCTCGATCGTCTCCAGGAGGGCGCCGTTTTCATCGAGGAGGTCCAGCGTGTCGGGCGCGGCGGCCCGGATGTTTACCGTCTCGGCGGGGTAGCGGGCCGGCCCGGTGTAGTACCACTGCTCCCCGCGGGCGGTGAGTTCGCCGTTCTCGGCCAGTTCCCAGGCGCTATCGTGCATCTCCGGCCCGAAAAAGGCCGCATCCTCCGGGGCCAGGGGCCGCTCGTAGGCGGCGCAGCGGAGTTGGTCGGCCAGGATGTAGGGGTTGGCCGGGTCGCAGCGGGCCTGCTCGTGGGGCCGGCCAAAGAGGTCTTGGGGGTGGCGCATAAAGTACTGGTCCAGGGGATTGTCGCCGGCGACCAGGAAGGAGAGGGCATGCCCTCTGCCCCGCCCGCTGCGGCCGGCCTGCTGCCAGGTGGAGGCGATCGTGCCGGGGTAGCCGCAGAGGACCGTTGCGTCCAGGTCCCCCACATCAATCCCCAACTCCAGGGCGTTGGTGGCGGTTACCCCCAGGAGGCGGCCGTGGAACAGCCCCTGCTCGATCTCCCGTCGCTCCTGGGGGAGGTAGCCGGCGCGATAGGCGCGGATGCGGCCGGCCTTTTCCCGGTCGCCCTTTTCCAACCACTCGCGGGCCATGCGCAGGATCAGTTCGGCGACCACGCGGGCGCGGGCAAAGGCGATCGTGCGAATGCCCGCCCGCACCAGTTCGGTAAAAAGAAAAGCCGCCTCCACCGTGGCCGAGCGTCGCTCCCCGGTGGCCTCGGAGAGGAGCGGCGGGTTCCAGAGGATAAACTCGCGGCTTCCGGCCGGCGCCCCCTCCCGACCCACGACCCGCATTGGCAGGCCGGTGAGCACGCGCAGGTGCTCCGCCGGGTTGGCCATCGTCGCCGAGGCGGCGATCCAGAGCGGATCGCTGCCGTAGAAGGCGGCCAGCCGGCGCAGCCGGCGCAGGACGCCGGCCACGTGCGAGCCAAAGACCCCCCGGTAGATGTGCGCCTCGTCCAACACGATAAAGCGCAGGTTGGCCAGAAAGGCGCGCCAGAGGTGGTGGTTGGGGAGGATCCCCAGGTGCAGCATGTCGGGGTTGGTCAGGAGGATGCGCACCCGGCGGCGGATATGGCCCCGCATCTCGCGGGGGGTGTCGCCGTCATAGACTCCGGCCTCGATGCGCTCCGGCAAGCCTGCGGTCAGGTTGTGAAGCACGCGCAACTGGTCTTGGGTCAGGGCCTTGGTGGGAAAGAGGTAGAGCGCGCAGGCCGTGCCCTCTTCCAGGAGGGCGTTCAGGACGGGGATGGTGTAGCAGAGGGTCTTGCCGCTGGCGGTGGGGGTGGTGACGACGATGTGTTCCCCGGCGCGGACGGCGTTGACCGCCTCGGCCTGGTGGGTGTAGAGGCGGGTGATGCCCTGGCCGGCCAGCACCTCGGCCAGTGCGGGATGCAGGGGGTAGCGCAGGCGGCCGTAGCGGGGCCGGCGGGCCGGCAGATGCTCCACATGGACGATCTGCCCCCGATAGTCGGGGTCGCGTTGGATTGATTGAAGAAAACGCTCCGTTTGGGACATATTTCCCTGCCTTTGGCCGGGCTGCATCGGGCAGGCTAGGGCCCGCCCTGCGGTGAACGGCGCAGGCGGTTCAGAACCACGGCCAGGTCCTCCGGCAGCGGGGCCTGGAACTCGCGATATTCGCCGCTGCCGGGCAGGCAAAAGCCCAACCGCCAGGCGTGGAGGAACTGGCGTTTCAACCCCAGGGCGCCGGCCTGCCGGCCGTAAACCGGGTCCCCCAGGACCGGGTGGCCGCTGTGGGCCATGTGCACACGAATCTGATGGGTCCGGCCGGTCTCCAGGCGGGCCTCGACCAGGGTGTAGGGGCCCAGTTCCTCCAGGGTGCGGTAGTGGGTGCGGGCCGGCCGGCCGGCCGGGACCACGGCCATACGCTTGCGGTCGCGGGGATGGCGGCCGATCGGCGCCTCCACTACTCCCTCGGTCGCCAAGTGCCCCCGCACCAGCACCAGGTACAATTTAAGAACGGTCCGCCGCTTCATCTGGGCGACCAGGTGGCGGTGGGCGGCGTCGTTCCGGGCGACCACCAGCAGGCCGGAGGTGTCCCGGTCCAGGCGGTGGACGATCCCCGGCCGTAGCCCCCCGCCGACCGAGAGGTCGGGGTAACGGGCCAGAAGGGCGTTGACCAGTGTGCCCCGGGGATGGCCCGGCGCAGGGTGGACGACCAGGCCGGCCGGTTTGTTCAGCACAATCACAGCGGCGTCCTCGTAGACAATATCGAGGGGGAGGTCTTCCGGGAGCAGGCCGGTCGGCTCCGGCGGAGGGATGACCACCTCCAGGCGGTCGCCGGGGTGGACCGCCTGCGCAGGGCGGGCGGGCCGGCCGTTCAGGGTGATCAGGCCGGCGGCGATCAGTCGCTGCACCTGCGAGCGGGAGAGGTCGGGGACCTGGTCGGCGGCGACCCGGTCCAGGCGGCGGCCGGCGGCTTCCTCCCCCAGAAAGAAGGTCAACCGACGTGCTCCTGCGGGCTCGTGCTCTCCTCCGGCCACGGTCTTGCCTCCGCCCGGTTTTCTCGGTGTTGGAAAAAGAGGAGATAGACGCCGTAGGCAATTCCCCCGACGGTGATGGCGGCATCGGCCAGGTTGAAGGTGGGCCAGAAACCGCTGTAGAGGAAATCCACGACGTAGGTGTGGTCCAATCCGTAGCGCAGTCCGGTGAGGATGCGGTCGGTCATGTTGCCCCAGGCCCCGCCCAGGATGACGCCCAGGGCCAGGTCGGCCCAGCGGTTTCCGGTGAGGAGGAAGCGGTAGGCTACCAGGAGCCCCACGGCGACGGCCAGGCCGGCCAGGGCCACCCATCGGGAGTGCCCCTGGAGCAGGCCGAAAGAGACCCCGTCGTTTGTCGAGTAGGTCAGGGCCAGAGGCCCCAGCAGGGGGAGAAAGGTCTGATGCTCTACCGGCCCCAAATAACGGACGACAAAAAACTTGCTCACCTGATCGGCGGTCAAGGTGAGCAGCGCCACGAGCAGAGACCAGAGGCGCAGGGACGGGCGCTTTTTTTCAGCCAAAGTTACCTCGTCTCCAACCGGGCCTGGCACTCAACGCACTGTGTGGCATAGGGCAATGTCTTGAGGCGGGCCCGATCAATGGCCTTTCCGCAGACCTCGCAGCGGCCGTACTCGCCCGTGTCCAGGCGTTTCAGCGCCGTCTCGACCAGGTTCAGCGTCCGCCGCAGGTTCCGCAGCAGGGCCAGGTTCCGCTCCTGGTCAAAGGTGCTGCTGGCCCCCTCGGCCATGTGGTTGCTGATTCCGCCATCTCCGCCACTCCGGTCGCTGCGCAACTCGCTGGCAAGCCGCTCCAGGCTTAGAATGTCCCGGTGCAGTTCCTCACGCTCTCGCAGTAACCTGCTTCGAATCTCCTCAGTATCCAGTGCGACGGTCATCGTCGCCCCCTTTCTAGACCACGTCTTCGCCACCACCACGTTCCCCCAGTGGTCCCCAAGAGGGACAATTCTATGTTACCACAAATGGGGGGATTTGTCCAGTTCATAACAGGAGACGGTTATCGAGTTGTTCTTCCGGCACGGGCCGTTCGAGGGGCAGATGGATATGAACCTCTATCGCCAACCGGGAGCGGTAGTGACACAGCAAGCTACTCCGATCAGGCGATGGATAGGGCCTCACAGGGCCAACTTTAGGAGCGGGCAGCGACGGCCGGCCGCATTGCGTGTAGAACTTGCTACAGTTCCTTAGAGGTCTAGGTCCTCCTCGAGTTCCTCTGCCTCTTCTTCCTCCTCACCCACCGTGGCCGTGGCCGGGAGGATGTCAATGTTGGCCCGAATCTGCTCCTCGATCTGTTGGGCCACCTCGGGGTGCTCGCGGAGGTACTGGCGCACATTCTCCCGGCCCTGCCCTAGCCGGTCCTCACCGAAATAGTAATAGGAGCCGGTCTTGGTCAGAATGCCCGCCTCGGTGCCAACGTCCAGCAGGCTGCCCTCGCGGGAGATGCCGTGGTTGTAGAGGATGTCAAACTCGGCCGTGCGGAACGGTGGGGCCACCTTGTTCTTGACCACGCGCACCCGTACCCGGTTGCCGATCGCCTCCCCTCCCTGCTTCAGCGTCTCGATGCGGCGAATGTCCAGCCGCACCGAGGCGTAGAACTTGAGCGCACGGCCACCCGAGGTCGTCTCCGGGTTGCCGAACATGACCCCGATCTTGCTGCGCAACTGGTTGATAAAGACGACCGCCGTCCGCGACTTGCTGATCGCCCCGGAGAGTTTGCGCAGCGCCTGCGACATCAACCGGGCCTGCAACCCCGGCAGGCTGTCTCCCATGTCCCCCTCCAACTCGGCCCGGGGCACCAGCGCGGCCACCGAGTCCACGACGACCACATCCACCGCCCCGCTGCGCACCAGCGCCTCGCAGATCTCCAGCGCCTGCTCGCCGGTGTCCGGCTGCGAGATCAAGAGGTCGTCCAGGTTGACCCCGCAGGCGGCCATATAGCGGGGGTCCAGGGCGTGCTCGATGTCAATGTAGGCGGCCACGCCGCCCATCTTTTGCGCCTCGGCCACAATGTGCAACGCCAGCGTGGTTTTTCCCGATGCGTCCGGCCCAAAGATCTCGGTGACCCGCCCACGGGGGATACCCCCTACCCCCAGGGCCACATCCAGGGCGATCGAGCCGGTGGGAATCGCCGAGACCTCCAACCGCTCTGCTGCTTCACCCATGCGCATGATCGAACCTTTCCCAAAGCGCCGGTCAATCTGATTGATCGCCGCCGACAACGCCTTACTTCGCTGTTCGTCCATCAGTTTTTCCTCCTCTCAGGAGCCCGTTCCTGGCCCTATCGTACGCGAAAAATCGGTCCCTGTCAATTGTCCGCTTACCACCCCCAGTATAGCACATCCGTTCCATTTTTGCAAGCGACATTTCCGTGAAGGGTTGAACTCCCCCGAAAAGCCACAGGGGTCCCTTCCCTTTCAGTATACCACCGATGCGCTCACTTGTCAACACCTGATTTTTAAACAGGCAAATTCTTCCCGCCAAGGGCGAACTGATATGCCTCGCGGCTGCGCTCGTACACGTGGTCCCAGGTCATTCGACGGAGGACCTTTTCCCGCCCCCGCCGGCCCATCTCCCGCCGTAGGCCGGGGTCGTCCAGCAGGCGGGCAAGCGACCGCGCCAGGGCGGGGACATTGCCAAACTCGACCAGGATACCGTCCACCCCGTTGGTGATGACGTCGGGCACGCCGCCGGCCCGCGCTCCGATGACGGGGATGCCGTTGAGCCAGGCCTCCAAGTAGACGATGCCGAACGAGTCGGTGCAGGAGGGCAGGCAGAGGATGTCGCCGGCCGCCAAAAGGTCGCGTTTTTCCTCCTCCGAGATGAATCCGAGGAGGTGGACGCGGCCGGCCCGGTCAGCCGGCAGCCGCTCCAGATAGGCCCGTACCGGCGACATCGCCTGGCCGGCCAGAACCAGGTGGGCGGAACGCCCCCTCGCCCACAGCCGCTCCATCGCCCGGAGGGTGTCGAGGGTGCCCTTGTCCGCCGCCAGCGTGCCCAGGGCAAAGACGATCGGCCCCTCCAGACCGTACCGCTGTCGAAACCGCTCCCCGTCCCCCCCGACGACCGCAGCAGGGTTGACCCCCGATCCGGTGACAAAGAGCCGCTCACGGGGTACCCCCAGGCCGGCCCAAAGGGTACTCTCCAGCGAGGTCTGGGTGACCACGGCGGCGGCCTGCTGCACCAGAAACCGCTGCTGCTGCATCGTGTAATAGCGGCGTACGCGGCGCTGGCCCGGCGCACCCAGATGGGTGAAGGGTGTGATCATCCAGGGAATTCCCCGCCTGCGGGCCAACTCGAACACGGGCCAGAGAAAAAAGTCGAGGGTGATATTTCCTCCATGGACCAGGTCGAACGGTTCCTCCGTCGTTGCTGCCCAGGCTTCCAGGTCGGGGAGGTGGGGAGTGAAGCGGGCCAGTCGTTGCAAGAGCGAGACCAGGTTCAGGGGCAGGTCGGAAAGTTCGGCCATCAACCGGCGGTAGAGGCTAAAGAGGAGCGGGTGATTCAACCGCCGCCGCACCGGGAAGCGCCGCACCTCAACCCCGTGGAGGACTTGGTGGGCCGGCCCGACCGTGCGCCGGCCGGGGGCCCAAAAGTGCTCCAACTCCCCGGCGTCGCTGGTCCACACCGTCACCTGGTGTCCCTCGGCGACCAGTCGCTCCGAGATCTCTTGAAAAAAGCGTTGGGAACCGCCCACCCAGGGCCAGTACCCCTGAATCACGTGGAGTATCCGCATCGGACCCTCCGGTGTACCGGATTGCCCCCAGTCTATCACGAAACGGCCGGCCTGGCAAGCGGGCAAAAGTTGGGTTCGCGACCGTCCCGCTTGCACGCCCCTGGGTTCGCGACCGTCCTGCCTGCACGCCCCTGAGTTCGTGACCGTCCCGGTCGCAAGGGTGAACCCGCCGGCTACGAAAGGGTAGCCCCCCGTGGGGGCTATGAACTGGCCTTTCCCAGGCCCGCAGGGCCTGCCATCTTGTAGACAGGCTCCCCAGCCCGGCCGGGCTGGGGAGCGGGCGCAGCGGAACCGGCCCGGCCCCTCCACCGGACAGGCGAGGTCCGGCGAGGCCGGCCGGGAAAGAGTCCTCAGCGTGGGCGGTTGACCCGGTCCCCCAGTTTCCGCTCCGTGCCGGCCCGCAGCCGCTCGATATTGTCCTTGTGCCGGAGAATGACCAGCACACCGACGACCAGACCGTAGAGCGCAGTCCAGTAGGGCAGGTCGGTCAGGGCGGCCTGAATGAGCAGGCCCAGGGTGAGCACGTTACAGCCGATGATCGAGCCCAACGAAACGTAGCGCCAGTAAGCCACGACCGCCAGAGCGACCACAAAGGCCCCCACAGCGACGAACGGGGCCATGGCCAGAGCACTGCCCAGGGTGGCAGCGACCCCCCGCCCTCCCCGAAAGCCCAGGTAGAGCGGCCAGTTGTGCCCCACAATTGCGGCCAGCCCGCAGCCCAACCCCAGGAGGAGGGCGCGCCAGTCGTCCCAGCCGGCCTGCGGAGCGCCCGGCCAGGGGGTCCCGGCCAGCCACCGGCCCAGACAGACGGCCCCGGCCCCTTTGCCCATATCGCTGACAAAGACAAACACCCCCGCTCCCCAGCCGGCCGCCCGAATCACATTCGTCGCCCCGGTGCGCCTGCTGCCGATCGTGCGCACGTCAATTCCCTTGAGCAGGCGCACCAGGAGGTACCCGGTGGGGAAAGAGCCGATCAGGTAAGCCAGAAGCAACGACAACGCATAGACCATGCCGCTTCCCCTACCTTTGCAGTGCGATATCCAGGGCCTCGCTGACCGAGCGGACGCCGATCACCTCAAACCCCTCCGAGGCGCGGGGTTTGCGGGCGGTGCGGGGGTAGAGGGAGCGGCGAAAGCCCAACTTGGCCGCCTCGGCCAGGCGGCGCTCCAACTGCCCCACACTGCGCAGTTCGCCCGAGAGGCCGATCTCGCCGACCAGGACCATCCCCGGGTCCACCGGTGCGTTGCGCGCCACCGAGGCGATCGCCACAGCCACGCCCAGGTCGGCGGCCGGCTCCTGAATGCGCATCCCCCCCACAACATTGACATAAATATCCTGGTTCCCCAGGCGAATCCCCACCCGCTTGGTCAGCACCGCCGTCAGCATGAGCAGCCGGCCGGTCTCAATCCCGTTCGCCGTCCGCCGAGGCAGCGCCAGTGAGGAGGTTGCCGTGAGCGCCTGTACCTCCACCAGGATCGGGCGGGTCCCCTCCATCGTCACCACCACTGTCGAACCGGGGGTGGAGGCGGAGCGTTCCGAGAGGAACGCCTGCGAGGGGTTGTTCACCTCGCGCAACCCCTCCGCGCTCATTTCAAAGACCCCCACCTCAAAGGTGGAGCCGAAGCGGTTCTTGACGCTGCGCAGGAGGCGGTACTGGTGAAAGCGATCCCCTTCCATATAGAGGACCGTGTCCACGATGTGTTCCAGAACGCGCGGGCCGGCGATCGCCCCGCTCTTGGTCACATGGCCGACCAAAAAGATCGGGATGTGCCTCTCCTTGGCCAGACGCATCAGGAGGGACGCGCTCTCCCGCACCTGGCTGACGCTGCCGGCCGCCGAGGAGAGGGCTTCCAGGTAGACGGTCTGGATCGAGTCCACCACGACCAGGGCCGGCTCCAACCGCTCAATGTGCTGAAGGATACGGTCCATGTTCGTCTCGGAAAGGACGTGCAGGCCGGCCGGCTCCAGCCCGATTCGGCGGGCCCGCAGTTTGACCTGCTGCGGCGACTCTTCCGCCGAGACGTACAGGGCGACCTCTCCCGTCTGGGCGACCAGGGCCGAAACCTGCAGCAGGAGGGTGCTCTTGCCGATTCCGGGGTCGCCGCCGATCAGCACCAGCGATCCGGGCACAATGCCGCCGCCCAACACCCGGCTGAACTCCTGGATGGGGACGGGGATACGCTCATACCCGTCGGTCTGAATCTCGGGAAGCGGTTGTGGCCGGGCCGCCCCCACCAGGGAGACCTGGGTGACGCCCCGGCGCTCCTCCCCGCCGGTGGCCGTCTCGACCATGCTGTCCCAAGCCTCGCACTCGGGGCATCGTCCCATCCAGCGGGGAGACTGGTAGCCGCACTGCTGGCAGATGTAGACATTTCGTGCTTTGGGCATTGCTCACCTCGTCGGGTCTTGCCGATTCTGGGGGTATGATAGTACAAAGCCGCGTTGGCGTCAAGGGGGACGTATAGGTGGGAGCGAAAAGTCGCCTCCCGTCATCCTGGCAAGTCGCTCCTGCTGCAGATTTTCTCCCAAAAGCGACGAAAATCCGGCCTTTTTACGGTTGGGGCACGGCATGCCGTGTCCTACCCTAGACACGACCCCTGAGCGAATGCACTTGCACAGCCCGGCCGGCGATGTTACAATAGCCCAAAAGCACAAGGAGACATAGATGGACCCTTCACTGCTGGCCGCTATCCTGGATAGCCTTCCGACCCCGATCCTCTTTGCCGATACCGGCCATATCGTCCGCTATATGAACCGCACCGCCTGCGAGCACTATAGCGGCGGAGAAACGCTCCTGGGCAGCAACCTGCTCGACTGCCACAACGAACGCTCGCAACAGATCATCGTCGGGGTACTGGCCGAACTCCAGGCCGGCCGGGAGGAACGGCTGATTGAGCAGGACGAAACCCGGCGTATTTACATGCGGGCGGTGCGCGACCCCCACGGCCACCTGCTGGGCTACTTTGAGCGGTACGAGTACCTCAATTCGTAGGAGGCCACTGTGGCCGAAGCGCATCTGCTCAACCTGATCGGTCTCCTCTGGAGCGTGCTGTTGGGCCTGCTCCTGCCGTTGGGGGTGGGGCGCATGGCCGTTTCGATCCACCGCGGAGAGGAAAAGCGCACCGCCGGCCGGCTGCTCCTGGCCGGCCTCCTGATCCTGCCGCTCTCGCTGGTGGCCGGCTTTTCGCTCCAGTATGGGGCCATCCACCTGCCCCAACTGGGCGAGCCGCCCCACACAGCCTGGCAATGGGCCCCCTGGGGCGAGGGTTCGGGCCTGCTGGCCTGGGCCGGCCCCGGCGTTCCTCCCACGCCCGGCCGCATGGCCCTGCTCCTGCTCCAGGTCGTCGGGGCGAGTGTGGTCGTCCTGATCGCGCTGGCCCCGTTGCGTTGCCTGCCCACCCCCGCCCTGGTGGGCTGCACCGTCGTCATCGGGGGCCTGCTCTACCCCCTCTGGGGCCACTGGGTCTGGGGCGGGGGCTGGCTGGCCGCCGTCGGGCGCAGCGCCTACCTGGGCCACGGGGTGGTGGACTGGGGTGGGGCCGGCCGCTACGCCTTGGGCGGCCTCCTGGCTCTGTCCGGCCTCCTGGCCCTGCACCGACGCGGCCGGCCGCCAGAGGCAGACCCGCAACCACCACAATCGCCCTCCCTCGGCGGGACCTTTCTGACCCTGCTCGGCATCGCCGGCCTGAACCTGGCCGGGGCCTGGGGGGTCGGCCCGCAACTGCCCCTGGTCGCCCTGAACACCTGGGCCGGCGCGGCGGCCGGGGGGCTGGTCGCGCTCCTCTACATGGCCTTTGTCACCGCCCGACCGCAGAGCGGCATGGCCGGCCGGGGACTTGTGGCCGGGGCCGCCGCCTCGGCCGCCCTCGCCCCCTTTGCCCCGCCAACTACCCTTCTCCTGGTCGGCGCAGCGGCCGGCCTGCTCACCATCCTGGCTACCTTTTTCCTGCAAAAGTTCGCCGATCTGGAGGACCCCACCGGGACGACGCTGCCCTTTGCCATAGGGGGCCTCTGGGGGCTCCTCGCCGTGGGCCTCTTTGCCGATGGCCGCTTTGGCCAGGGCTGGAACGGTGTCGGCGCGGGACGCTACCTGGGCATCGCCGGCCAGGGGGTCGGCGGCATTGCCCTCCTGGCCCCTGGCAGGGCCGCCGACTATGGCCAACTGACCGCCCAACTCCTGGGCTGCAGCCTCCTCCTGCTGCTGGGGTTGGGGCTGGGCTGGCTCCTCTTCCGCCTGAGTATGGCCCAGCCGGTCGAGGAGGACCTGTGAGCGAACTGCATGAGCAGGGACGGGTTGCAGGGCCGGCCGGCGAGGCCCCCCTTCCCGGTCGCTGGCTGGACCTGGGCCTGGCCCCGGCCCTCGGAGGGGCGGGGATTGGGCCGGCCCTGGCCTGGCTGGCCGGGGCATTGGTCTCGGAGCAGATACTGCTCTCCTGGGCCATCCTGCCGCACCTGCTCCTGGGCCTCTTGCTCGTCGGCCCTCTCTGGGGACGGCTCTGGGGCCTCCTGAGCGTGCCTCTTCCCGCTGACGACCCTCCCCCGGGAAATGCCCCCCGCCTTTCCCTGCCCTACGCCCGGCCGGGGTCGCCCGGCGACCTCTGGGGCCGGCGGCTTGGGCAGGTCTGGGCCCGTTTGTGGCGGGCCCGGGAGGGACGCACCCTGGAGCCGCTCTTCCTGGCCGCGCTGCTCCTGGTCGTGGCGGCGATATGGGGGCGCGCTGCTCTGCTCTGTGCCGTGGCCGGCCTGGCCCTGCTTTTGCTGAACCGGCGGGCAGGGCGGCGACCGCTCGGTCGGCACCTGCTGCGGGCATTTGGCGGCATCGCCTGGCCCTGGTGGCTGGGGCAGAGCGCGCTGGGCTCCCTGGGGGGCGGGTCGCTCCTCCTGAGCCTCCTCTGGGGCCTGGCCTACGACGGCTGGGCCGACAGTGGCGCTCCCCCTGCTTCCCGTCCTTTCCTCCGTGCCAACCTGCCCCAGGCTGGCGTGGTGCTGTACCTGCTCCTGGCCGGCCGGCCACTCTATGCCGCCGCGGTCGCCTTTGCCCTGCTGGGGCAGGTGCTCTTGCAGGCCGGCCTCCTCCGGGCCGGGCGGCCGGCCGAAATCCCCCGCCGTACCTGGCCCTTTGCCGCCGCAGGCCTCTTGCTGTCTGCGCTGGCCTCACCGGGATAGTCCTGCCGAAATCCTTGCCCGCACCCTCCGTCTGATTAAATAGAGGTTCTTTTTCAACCGTTTTGATTGATAGAGGAGGTAACCAATGAGCGTACCCACAGGATTCCCTACCCCTTCCCCCCAGACGGAGCAGACCGGCCGGAAACGCCTCCAGCGCATCCTCTACCTGGCCATCATCTTGCTGGTGGTCGCCGGCCTCGCCGTCGGCCTCTGGGTGGACACCATGCCCCAACGCCTGGACGACCAGCAGACGATTATCGTCGGGCCGACCCGCCTGATCCCCGGCAGCGACGCCGCCTTTCGCGTGGTCGTCCAGGACACCGCCCGCTACCGGCCGGTGAGCGACGCCCAGGTCAAGGTCAAACTCAAACCGGAAACGGGCTCCCCCCTGACCCTCTTTGAGGGCACGACCGACGAGACCGGCAGCGTGCCTGTCTCCTTTCACCTTCCCGATACCCTGTCCGGCCAGGCCACCCTGATCGTGGAGACACGCTCTGAGGCCGGCCGCGACAGGGTCGAGCAGACGGTCGTCCTCGAGCGCGACTATCGCATCCTCATCACCACCGACAAGCCCCTCTACCAGCCCGGCCAGACGATTCACATGCGCGCCCTGGCCCTGAACACCTTCGACCTGACCGCCGCCCACGATGTGGCAATCGCCTTTCTCGTCCAGGACCCCAAGGGCAACAAGGTCTTTCGGAAGGAGGTCCCCGTCTCCGACATGGGCGTGGCCGCCGCCGACTTTCGCCTGGCCGATGTCGTCATTCAGGGCAACTACAAGATCAGTGCTTCGATCGGCGACACGGCCTCCGAAAAGACGGTCGAGGTGCGCCCCTACGTCCTGCCCAAGTTCGCCGTCAACCTCACCACCGAGCGTTCCTACTACCTCCCCGGCGAGCACGTGGAGGGGGTGCTCCAGGCCGGCTACTTTTTCGGCAAGCCGGTGGCTGAGGGGCAGGTGCAGATCGTCGGCAGCGTCTGGGACGTCGAGCGCACCGTCCTCCTCGAAATCCAGGGCCAGACCGACGAGAACGGCACCTACGCCTTCTCCTTCGACCTGCCGCCCTACTTTGCCGGCTCCGGCCTGGACGTCGCTCAGGCCCGCTTCGTCCTGGAGGCCACCGTTATTGACCAGGCCGAGCACGCCGAGCAGACCAGCCTGATTCTGCCCGTCTCTGACCAGCCGATCGTCATCGAGGCGGTCGCCGAGAGTGGCCGTCTCAAACCGGGGGTGGAGAACCTCGTTTACATCCTCACCTCCTACCCCGACGGCCGGCCGGCCCCCTCCCACCTCCGTATCTCCGTAGATGGTGGCCCCTTCACCGACCTGGACACCGGCGCCTTCGGCCTGGCCGAGTTCTCCTTGACCCCCCAGGCAGGCTTTGCCGCCTACACCATAGACCTTTACGCAAACGACGAGGCCGGCAACAAGGCTCAACGTCAGATCGTCCTGGAGGGCGAGTATGGCGGTGACACCGTCCTCCTGCGCAGCGACCGCGCCGCCTATCGCGTCGGCGAGACGATGTACCTGGTCGCCCTGACGCCGGTGAACGCCGGCCAGATCTACCTGGACATCGCCCGGGCCGGCCAGACCCTTTCCACCCGCTCCGCCCCCGTCCGGGAGGGCCGGGCCGAGTTCGCCGTGGACCTTACCCCTGACCTCTACGGCACCCTCGAACTGCACGCCTACAAGGTCCTCCTCGACGGCTCGATCGTCCGTGACGGCCGCGTCGTTCTGGTGGACGCCCCCACCGATCTGGACGTGACCATCACCACCGACCGCGACACCTACCGGCCGGGCGAGACGGCCGCCCTGCAGATTCGCACGACCGCCGCAGCCGACCCCGACCAGGGCGTCCCCACCGTCCTCGGCCTGGCCGCCGTGGACGAGTCGGTCTTTGCCCTGCAGCAACAGGACCCCGGCTTTGCCAAACTCTACTTCCTCCTGGAGCAGGAACTGCTGGAGCCGTTCTACCAGGTCAAAGGATTTGCCCCACTGACCGACACCCTGGTGCCCGAGCCGGAGCCGATTCGTCAGGCCCAGGACGAGGCCATGCGGGCCTCCTGGGCCGGCCGGGCCACCCCCGCCAGCACTATGCTCAACTCCCGTGCCCTCGAACTCTCCACCCTCTACCGGCGGCAGGAAAAGGCCTTCGGCGCGATCGCCCTGTCCAGCGCCGTCATCCTGCTCCTGGCCCTGACCCTCCTGGCCGTCATCACCGTCTGGTTCCTCCGGCGCTCTCGCACCCTGGGGCCGGCCCTGGTTCGGTTGTTCGGCGCACTGGCCGTTCTTCTGGTCCTCTTTATCCTCCTCGTCGCGCTGGGACCGGATGAGGATTGGTTCCTGCCCTTCCTTCTGCTCCTTGTGGCCGGCTCTTTCCTGGGGCTGTTCATCTACGCCTGGCTCCGGGAGGGCTTTGCGGTGCGCCTCTTTGTCCTGCTGGTTCTGGCCGGCGGCGCCTTTGCCTGCTTCCTCGTCCGGGCCGCCGACATGACCTTCGACCTGCCCCCCGAGGGCCTGTTGGTGGCCGTCGGTGTCGGCATCCTCGCCTTCCCCCTGGTCGCTCTGCTCCTGGGGCAGGGGCTGTGGCTGCAGGGTCGTCGCTGGGGGGGAGCACTGGCCTCGGTGCTGGGAGTTGGCCTGGCGTTCCTGATTCTGACCACCGTCTCGGCCATGGTCGTTTCCCCGGACCTGCTCGATGGGCGGGTGGCTAGGTGGAGTCTCTACGGCCTTGGGGAACCTGTCCCCGTGGGTTTAGAGGCGCGCGGCCCGGTACCCGCTCCCCAGCCAACGCCCCCGGCGATGAAGGCCGAGGACACCGCCCAGGCAGGGGGAACGGCCGGCGAACCGCCCCGCCTGCGTCAGTACTTTCCCGAAACGCTCTACTGGAACCCGGACCTCTTGACCGACGAGAACGGCTTTGTCTCGCTCAATCTCCCCCTGGCCGACAGCATCACCACCTGGCGGCTAACCGCCCTGGCCTCCTCGCAGGACGGGCGATTGGGCTTTGCTACTTACGGCATCCGCGTCTTTCAGGACTTTTTCATTGACCTGGACCTGCCCGTGGCCCTCACCCAGGGCGATGAGGTCAGCATCCCCGTCGGCGTCTTTAACTACCTGCCGCAGGAACAGCAGGTCCGCCTGGTTGTCGAGCAGGAGGATTGGTTCGAACTCCTCGGCCCGGCCGAGCAGACCCTGACGATCGCCTCGAACGACATCAGCGTGGTCTATTTTCCCCTCCACGTCTTGAAGTTCGGCCGGCAGGGCTTTCAGGTGACCGCCTGGGGCGAGCAGATGAACGACGCCATCCGCCGGGAGGTGCTGGTCGTGCCCGACGGCAAAGAGTTCCGCCTTAGCCAGAGCGACTGGCTCCGCGAGAGCGTCGAGGTCCCGGTCGAAATCCCCTCCGAGGCGATTCCCGGCACGGCCCGCGTCGAGGTCAAGGTCTACCCCGGCGTGATGGCCCAAGTGGTCGAGGGCCTGGAAAAGATCCTCCGCCTCCCCCACGGCTGATTTGAACAGAGTACGTCGGCGACGTACCCGAACGTGCTGGTCCTGGATTACATGCGCAAGACCGGTCAGGGCAGCCCCGAGGTGGAAATGACCGCCGAGTCCTACATCGGCACCGGCTACCAACGTTTGCTCACCTTCGAGGTCCCCGGCGGTGGCTTTTCCCTCTTTGGCCAGCCCCCCGCCGGCCTCTTTTTGACCGCCTACGGCCTGATCGAGTTCCACGACATGGCCCAGGTCTACCCGGTGGACGAGGCCCTCATCGAGCGGACGGCCCGTTGGCTCCTCGACCACCAGCAGGGCGACGGTACCTGGGCCGAGAAGGGCTATTCCGAGCACTGGCAGGTTCAGTCCGAGACCGCCACGACCGCCTACATCGCCTGGGCCCTGATCGAGGCCGGCTACAAAGATACCCCTGAGGTCGCCCGGTCAATCGAGTACCTCCGCGAGTTCGCCGGTAGCGAGGAGGACGCCTACGGCCTGGCCCTGGTCGCCAACGCCCTGGCCTCCTACGACCCCACCGACTCGGCCACCCGTGCCGTGCTCGACCGCCTCTACGCCATGCGCCACGAGGAGGACGGCGTCGTCTACTGGACGACCGAGGCCGCTTCCTTTATGGGCGCGACCGGCGAAAGCGGCAGCCTCGAGGCCACCGCGCTGGCGGCGATCGCCCTGCTGAAGGCCGACCTCTATCCCGATGCCGTCGGTGGGTCCATCTCCTTCCTGATTCAGAGCAAGGACACCTGGGGCACCTGGAGCACCACCCAGGCGACGATCCTCTCCCTCAAGGCACTGATCCTTTCCTCGGAAAAGGCCGGCCCCCAGGGCGGCCCGGTCACCGTCTCGGTCAGGTTGAACCGCGAGTTGACCCAAGAGATCGTCATGGACGAGGCCAACGCCGATGTCGTCCACCTGGTCACCTTCGAGCAGGGCTTTGCCCCGGGCGGCTCCAACGCCGTCCAGATCGATCTGGAAGGCGCGGGAAACCTGATGTACCAGGTCGCCACCACCTTTTATCTGCCCTGGGAACGGGTCCCGCCTTCCCCGGAAAAGCCCCTCATCTCGATTGACCTGGCCTACGACCGCACCGACCTGGCCGTGAACGACACGGTGACGGCGCAAGTGCGCGTCACCCTGAACGAGGAGGGCGTGGTCCAGATGGCCCTGGTTGACCTGGGCGTGCCGCCAGGGTTCAGCGTCCTCAGCGAGGACCTGAGCGCGCTGGTCGAGCAGGGCCTGGTCTCCCGCTACGAGTTGACCGGCCGGCAGATTATCCTCTACATCGAGGAGCTGACCTATGGTGAGCCGCTCGAGTTTACCTATCGTCTGCTGGCCCGCTTCCCCCTCCGCGCCAAGACGCCGCCCTCCACGGCCTACGACTATTACAACCCCACCCGGGCAAGCGTCCAGACCCCGGTAGAGGTGTCGGTGGGCGAATAGGGTCCCTTGTAGGACAACTCCTTGCCGGGCAACGCCTGCGGCGTTGTCCGGCAAGAATTGTTCCGACGTAACGGCTCACCGCAGAGTCGGAGCATGCAGAGGGATACTTTGGGGGCCGCAGAGAGCCCCCTCGTCCTCTGTGGAAACACGAAACCGCCGCGTCCTTTGCGTCTTGGCGGTGAAGATTGGTGTAGAGAGCCCCCTCGTCCTCTGTGGAAACACGAAACCGCCGCGTCCTTTGCGTCTTGGCGGTGAAAACTGGTGTGCGGCCGAGCAGTTACGTTCT
>FWWM01002617.1_pt1 | contig 47840 bp, 40 predicted proteins | sample 2228351 | NCBI WGS metagenome assembly FWWM01 (sample SAMEA103939774, study PRJEB20133) | metagenome | reverse complement strand
CGCTGCAGGCCTCGACGCTGAGCGCCTGGGCCGAGCGGGCGGTGCAGGAGGCGACCGCGGCCTCGGACTTCACGGCCGGGCTGCTGGTCGAGCGGCCCACGCTGCTGCTGCTGCGCTGTCCGGGGCGCTACGTGCGCGTCTACGGCCCCTACCTGGGCGCGGTGCTGCAGCGTCTGCTGCTCGACCTGGACACGCTGGGCGAGCGGGCGCCGGGGGGCGCGCTGGCGCGGCCGGTCAAGGTCGTCATCGACGAGTTCCCGTTGATGGGCCACCTGGGTGGCATTGTGGAGGCCGTGAACCTGTTTCGCAAGCGGCATATCTCCATCGTCATCGCGGCTCAGACGCTCTCCCAGTTCGACCTGATCTACGGTCGAGCCGGGGCGGAAGCGCTCATCGCCGGTATGGGCACGCAGGTCTACTTCGGCTCCTGCGATGCGGCTACCGCCCGCTTTGTCAGCCAGTCGCTGGGCCGGGCTACTGAGCGTGTCCAGAGCCGGAGCAAACGACCCGATGGGGCCTCTCCCGAGCCGCAGTTACGCCAGCGTGACCTGATGTCAATTGAGGAGGTGATCACCCCGCCGGTGGGCAGCTGCACCGTCCTGCACCGCTATGCCACCCCCACCTATGCGACGCAGGTGGTGCTGCTGGCCAGCCTCACCCCCATGTACCGCCGCGCGGACTGGGCCCGGGCGGTGGCGCGCGCCGCGGCAGTCGAGCCGCCGCTGCTCGAGCCGCCCCCCTTCCGGCGAGGGGAGGAGGCCGATCTGGAGGCGCCGCCGCGCGCGGTTGCGCACGACGGTGCGCTGTATTGACGGATGAACCAACACGACAGGGAGGTGTTTCGATGGAGCTGACAGGCAGGAGCCGCGTGGAGTCTGCCACAACCGCACGCGGCCCTCACAACCCGGCGGGTCAGGCCAGGTATGATGCCATTGTACAATGCGTCCACCCCGGCAAGCAACTGACGGTGGGTTCTCAACCCCCGGTGGAGAGGCTATACTAGCCATGGCCGAGTATGTCTTTTCCAACGGGGTGGTGCGGGTCAAGCGCGAGGTCACGTTGAAGTCTGACCGGCGGCCGCCGCATGCGCTGGGCCCCGCGTTTATCGTGCTGGATGCGCCGCCTGAGCGGGAGCAGAAGCCGGGGGGGCAGCCGGAGCAGGAGCTGCAGGGAGGTGAAGATGACCGTCATGAAGAGGGATGATGGGGCCGGATATGCCAGTGAGCAGGGGGTGGCCCTGCGCTGCGCCATCTACGCCCGGTTCTCCTCTGAGATGCAGAACGACATGAGTATCGAGGACCAGGTGGTGCGCTGCCGGGAGGAGGTGGCGCGCCGCGGCTGGCGCGTGGCCGGTATCTACACCGACAGCGCCCGCTCCGGCTGGAGCCTGGACCGCGATGGCTTTCAGGAGCTGCGCGCGGCCGCCGAGAAAGGCCGTGTCGATGCGGTGATGATGTGGAAGTTCGACCGGCTGGCGCGCGACCACAACCACACGGTGATGATTAAGGCGCTGCTGCGCCACCAGTATGGGCTGAGGCTGTACTGCGTGGAGGGCGTGTCCGAGGATGATGACAGCTCGCCCTATTCGGCGCTGGTCGAGCAGATGATAGCGGTGTTCGCCGCCTTCTATTCGCAGAACTTGAGCAGTGACACCAAGCGCGCCAAGCGGGCGCGGGCCATGCGCGGGGAGTACAACGGCAGCACGGCGCCCCTCGGCTACGTGCTGGTCACCCGGAACCAGGCCGGGGAGGGGCGGCCCCCCGGCCTGTACCCCGACCCGCAGATGGCGCCGCTGGTGGCGGCGGCCTTTGAGCGCTATGCGACGGGCCGCCACAGCGACCGCACCATCGCCGAGTGGCTGAACGCGCAGCCGGCCATCCAGGCCTACTGCGAGGGGCGGCGCCCCATCGGCAAGGAGATGGTGCGTGACATGCTGCAGAACCGCACCTACACCGGCCGGGTGTCCTATGCCGAGACGATCTACAACAGCGCGTCGCTGGGCCAGAAGAAGAAGTCGCGCCGCGGGCGCATGGAGTGGTTCGAGGGCCGCCATGACGCCATCATCAGCGATGAGCTGTTCGACGCCTGCCAGGCGGTGCGGGCGCGGTTGGCCAGCACCCGTAAGACGGAGCTTACGGCCCGCACCTATGTGCTGCCCGACCGGGTATACTGCGCACACTGCATCGCCCGCGAGCATGACAACATCGGCGACCCATACTATGGGAAGATGCGCATCTCCTGGCACAATCGTGACCAGGTGGGGCATTATCGCTGTGCCTCGCGTGACCGGGGGTATGGCCGCTGCGAGCAGCCTTACGTTAGAGAGGATGTGGTCCTTGAGCAGCTTGTCGCTATCCTATCGGGAATGCAGGTCCCGCCGGAAGCGCTGGAACGCATTGATGCCACGGTTAAGGCCCGTCAGGCAAATCAGGAGATTCTCGCCCAGTTGGCCGAGCTGGAGGAACGCCAGCGCCGCGTGCAGTTCAGCTGGGAGCAGGGCAAGCTCACCCCTGAGGAGTATCTGGAGAAGACCGGCCAGCTTGAGCGCGAGATTGCGTCGATGCGGCCTTTGGATTATGATAGATTGGAAGAAGCGGCCGACCTGATTACGCATTTCAAGAGCTACTGGGACCAGTGTGCTTCTCTTGATGAGCCTGCAGAAGCCAGACAACAGTTGATGGCCAGTATAATTGACCGGGTATTCCTCTATAATAACAGCGTGGTTGCGGTGGCCCTGCATCCTGATTTCGGTATCGTGCTTGATGTCCCGAATGCAGCCCCCGACCAGATTCTCGCCGCGCTCGCGGTGAATCAAAATGGGTACACCTCAAACGAGGTGTACCCAGTGCGGGAGCGACGGGACTTGAACCCGCGATCTCCGGCTTGACAGGCCGGCGTGTTGACCAACTACACCACGCCCCCAGTTACGAGCAGAATCTACCATAATCCGCCTTAACCGTCAACTTTTACCCGCTCCAGTGGTTGGTTGCCGGTATCGCTGAGGGACTATATACTGTCCACATCATACTTGAGCATTCAACAAGGTTCATCGCAGCTCCCGATGGCCCCGGCAGTTAATGTCCATCCGCAGCCCTGGGCGTGAAGCCCGCCTGACCGACGCGAGGAAGTCCTCGCTCAGTGCCGCCACCGTGACCATTCCCTGGCTCCTCCCCCGCCGGCATTGCCGCCCCGCCTTGTATAGCCAGCGTAGTCACCGCACGAGAGGATTGATCCTCCCTCACTTAGAATCAGCCGATGCTGGTTCCTTCTTGAGCCGCAGACGTCTCACCCGGTGCAGCACCTTGCTGCCGCGCAGCAGCGACCCCGGGATAACGCCAGCCAGATGCCAGGCCAGGAAAAGAGCAAACGGCGGAGTGAGCGGTGTCAGCAGCTTGAGCACGTAATAGACGGCCCAGGCTGATACGCCGAGCAAAAGCAGAATGGTGCCCAGCCGCTCTTTTGTCATCATGCCCGGCCTTAAAGCTGCCTCATCACCCGGTCTACGGCCTCAAGGGTGGCTGTGATGTCCTCGTCACTGTGGGCACTGCTCATGAAGCCGGCCTCGAACTGGCTGGGGGCGAAATAGACACCCTGTGCCAACATGGCATGGAAGAAACGTCCATAGCGTTCTGTGTCTGCATACTGCCTGGCAGTGGCATAGTTGGTGATGGCGCCCCCTGCATCCTTCAGGAAGTAGAAGCCGAACATCGTCCCCACCTGGCCGGCCTGGATCGGGACGTCGGAGTCCCTTGCCGCCCTCCTGATGCCGTCGAGCAGCCGCGCGGCCTTCGCCTCAATCGCATCGAATACCCCCGGCTCCAGCAGCGCGCGGACGGTTGCCAGCCCGGCGGTCATGGCTAATGGATTGCCCGAGAGCGTGCCCGCCTGATACATTGGCCCGGCCGGTGCGACGGTCTCCATGATCGCCCGCTTACCGCCATAAGCCCCCACCGGCAGCCCGCCGCCGATGACTTTCCCCAGTGTGGTGATGTCTGGGTCGAGGCCCCACTTCCCCTGCGCCCCGCCGGGCGCGACGCGGAAGCCCGTCATCACCTCGTCCAGGATGAACAACGCCCCATACTGGCGACACAGATCGTGCAGTCCCTGCAAAAAGCTTTCTTGTGGCAACACAAATCCCATGTTGGCAGCAATGGGCTCCACGATCACCCCGGCGATCTGCTCCGGGTGCTGCTCAAACAGGGCCCGCACCATCTCGAGATCATTGTAGGGGGCGGTCAATGTATCGGCGGCGGTCGATGCGGGCACGCCTGGCGAATCGGGCAGGCCCAGGGTCGCAACGCCCGACCCGGCCTGCACCAGCAGCATATCGGCGTGACCATGATAGTTGCCCGCAAACTTGATGATCTTGTCCCGCCCGGTGTATGCACGGGCCAGCCGCAGTGCGCTCATGGTAGCCTCGGTGCCGCTGTTGACAAAGCGTACCATCTCCACCGAGGGCACGGTGTCAATCACCAACTCGGCCAGCTCCACCTCCAACCATGTCGGCGCGCCATAGCTGGTGCCCCGTTCGACAGCCTGCTTGAGCGCCTCCACAACCTGTGGGTGGGCATGCCCCAGCGTCAGCGGTCCCCAAGAGAGCACGTAGTCGATGTAACGGTTGCCATCTGCGTCCCAGATGTAAGGGCCTGCACCGCGCTCGATGAAAAGCGGTGTGCCACCCACGCTGCGAAAGGCCCGCACCGGCGAGCTCACGCCGCCGGGGATAACCTGCCGCGCGCGTTCGTATAACGTCTGTGACCGGCTTATGCTCAATGGGGTGTCGATTGTGCTCATTCTGAAACGCGCTCCTTGATCTGGGTGACGACTCGTTCGGCTGCCTGGCGAGCCTGGTGTACACAGTCGGGGATGCCGATGCCGCGGTAGGCACTGCCTGCCAGATGCAGGCCGGGCGGCAGCCCCGCCTCGATCTGATCGATGCGATCCAGGTGTCCCGCATCATACTGCGGGTTAGACTCAACCCAGCGGTAAAGCCGGTGAAAGACCGGCGTGGCTGTGACCCCCATCAGGTCGGCCAGCTCCTCACGGGCGATCTGCAGCACCTCCTCATCGGATTTTTGCATCATCTCGGGCCGCCGCGACCCACCGAAAAAGACGCGCAGCAGCGCGTAGCCATCTGGCGCGCGGTGGTCGAACTTGGTGGAGGTCCATGTCACCGCGTTGATGCGCCTCCCCTCACTAGCCGGGATGACCAGCCCGAAGCCGTCGAGGGGATGGGCGATCTCGTCTTTGCGAAACGCCAGCGACAGCGTGCCCGTGCTGACATAGCGGATCGCTGCCAGCTTCTCTGCCACCTGTGGGAGCATGTCGCGCAGCAAATTCGCGGTGACGAAGGCCGGGGTGGTCATCACCAGCGCGTCGGCGTGGAGGCTGCCGCCGTCAGTCAGCACGACCTCATATCCCGTCTCAGCCCGGCGGACAGCCTCAGCGGGTGAGCTGAGCCGCAGGTCAGCATCAAGCTGCGCCGCCAGCGCCTCAACCAGTTCGCGGGTGCCGCCTCTGAGCGAGACGAACATGGCATGTTTGGGCCTGGGCGCGTCTTTGCGGGCCCTGCGCGCCGCCACCATTCCCCGGATCAGGCTGCCGTATCTCGCTTCCACATCGCGGAAGCGCGGGAAGGTGGCCATCACGCTCTGGCGATCCGCCTCGGCGTTATAGATGCCGCTCATCAGCGGCTCGGCCAGCCGGTCAACCGCTTCCGTCCCCAGGCGGCGTGAGACGAACTCGGAGATGGTCTCATCCTCGCCATCCGTCCGAGGCGGGATGAACAACTCAAGCCCCATGCGCAGCTTGCCCGGCCACGAGATCAGGGGTGATTTGATGAAGGGCCAGAACTCTGTCGGGATGATCAGGAGCACCCCATCGGGCAGGGGCAGCAGCCTGCCCCGCTTGACAACATATACCTTGCGCTGTTTGTCGTTGGTGTCGAGCAGGCGCGTCTCCAGCCCCAGCTCATTTGCCAGGTCGAGCGCCCAGGGTTTCTGCGTCAGGAAGGAGTCTGGCCCCGCCTCGATCACAAAAGGTTCTGCGCCGCCACCCTCTACGTGCTCGGTGAGGATCTTGCCACCCCAGCGGTCGGACGCCTCAAGCACCGTCACCCGCAGGTCGATCCCCGTTCCCGCGGCCTGCTTCTGAAGATACCAGGCTGACGCCAGCCCGCTGATGCCGCCGCCGATAACGATGACATGCCTTTCCCCCGGTTTCTGACCGTTCGGGGAGGGGCTGGAGGGAGTCTTAACGCTGTTTCTTGCCGGTGTACTCATGGACGAACTCCACTAGTCGTTTCACGTTGTCAGGAGGGGTAGCCTTATGGATGCCATGCCCCAGGTTGAAGATATGGCCGGGGCACCCCTTTGCCTGATCGAGCACGTACTTGGCCCGTGCCTTGAGCGCATCCCACGGCGCCAGCAGCGCCACCGGATCGAGGTTGCCCTGCACGGCCACACCATCACCCAGCCTGTGCCACGCCCCGCCGAGATCGATGCTCCAGTCAACACCGATCACATCGCCGCCGGCATCGCGCAGGTCCTCCAGCATACCGCTTGTGCCGGTGCCGAAATGGATCAGGGGCACTCCGGCCTCCTTTGCGATCTCGATAGCCCTGCGGCTGTAAGGCTGTACATACTGGCGATAGTCTGCCGGGCTGAGGGTGCCAACCCAGCTGTCAAACAACTGAAGGACCAGGGCGCCCGCCTCGGCCTGGGCCTTGAGATATTCTCCCGCAACGGTGGCAAGCTTGTCCATCAGGCGGTGCCATGTTTCGGGATCGCTCATCATCAAGGCTTTAACCGTCTCGTGGCTGCGGCTGCTGCCGCCCTCAACCGCATAGGCGGCCAGCGTGAACGGCGCACCACTAAACCCTATCAGCGGAATGCTGAGCGGGTCCAGCTCCTGCCGGGCCAGCGCAATGGCCTCGAGCGTGAATCGCAGCGTCTCCTGCGGAGGGCGGACAACGAGCCGCTCCACGTCGGCGCGCGTGCGCACCGGGTTGTGCAGCACCGGCCCCTCCCCCTTCACGAATTCCAGGTCAAGCCCCATCCCCTCCAGCGGCGGCAAGATGTCGGCGAAGATGATGGCCGCATCAAGATCAAAGGCGCGGATGGGTTGCATCGTCACCTCGACGGCCAGCTCCGGCGTTTTGATCAGGTCAAGGATGCCGTAGCGCTCGCGCAGCTTGCGATACTCCGCCATGTATCGTCCGGCCTGCCGCATCAACCAGATGGGCGTGGCGTCCACAGGTTCGCGACGCACCGCTTTCAGGAAGCGGCTGTTGATCACCTTTTCAGGGGCGGTGCGAGCGTTCAGATCAGTCTCTCCGGTCATATGTTTCCCTGTCACTCATTCAGCCAGCGGGCTGCGTCCATTGCAAAGTAGGTTAGGAGGATGTCGGCACCGGCACGCTTGATGCTGATCAGCGATTCCAGCGCAGCCCGGCGCAAGTCTATCCAGCCGTTCAGGGCAGCGGCGTGGATCATGGCATATTCGCCGCTCACCTGGTAAGCGGCGATGGGCAGGTCGTAGGCTGCCCGCACGTCGCTAATGATGTCGAGGTAGGGCATTGCCGGTTTGACCATCAGGATATCTGCGCCTTCCGCCACGTCGAGTGCAACCTCTTTGTGCGCCTCACGGCGGTTGGCCGGGTCCATCTGATACTGCGCCCGGTCCCCAAAGGTCGGGGGGGACTCGGCGGCGTCACGGAAGGGACCGTAGAAGCTGCTGGCGTACTTGGCGGCATAGCTCATCACCGCCACGTGATCCAGCCCTGCCCCATCCAGCGCCGCCCGGATGGCCCCCACCATGCCATCGATCATCCCCGACGGCGCGATGATATCCGCCCCGGCTTCGGCATGGACAACCGACGCCCTGCCCAGCAGATCGAGCGTTGCATCGTTAAGCAGGTACCCCTCTGGCAGATGGGGGTTAAAAAATCGGTGATCCGGCGTGTTGATGATCCCGCAGTGCCCGTGATCGGTATATTCGCAGAAGCACATGTCGGAGATAACCACCATCTCCGGCAGGGCCGACTTGATGGCACGGATGGCCTGCGGCACGATGCCCTGCGGGTCGGTGTTCCCGCTGCCGACAGCATCTTTCTCCGCCGGGATGCCGAACAGGATCACCGCCGGGATGTTGAGCGACCATGCCTCCCGCGCAAGCTCCACGGCGCGGTCAACTGAGAGCTGGTGCTGGCCCGGCATCGATGCGATCGGTCTCTGGATGCCCTGGCCAGGGCGCACAAACAATGGATAAACGAAATCCGCCGGGCTGAGGGCCGTCTCGCGCACCATGCGCCGCAGCGCGTCGGTGCGCCGCAGGCGGCGCGGGCGCAGGGTGAGCCCCTGCCGATCTGCTGTCGTTGTCTCAAGCATGGTGATTCATCGCCTCATCGAAATGGTCTGCGAGCTTCTGCACTAAGCCTTCCAATGTGTAGGTTTCCGGCATAACATGTACGGCCAGCCCCAGTGCCTGCGCTGCCCGGGCTGTGATCGGGCCGATGCATGCGATGCACACACCATCCAGCGCCGGCGCCCGGTGGCTTTCAGCCCTCAGGCGCGCCATGAAGTTCTCAACGGTGGAGCTGCTGGTGAACACCACTGCATCAATCTGGCCCTGTGCCAGCAGGGCGGGCACGTTGTCTCCGCCGCTGCCGGGCACCGTATGGTAGGCAGCCACGGCTGTGACCTCCAGCCCCGCGGCGGCCAGGCGCCCGTGCAGCACCGGGCGGGCCAGGTCTGACTGCGGCAGGAATACCCGCGCGCCTGGGGGCAGGTCGAGAGCGGCCACCAGCGCCTCGGCTACGTGCTCATCCGGCGTGAGGGAGACGTCAACCCCCAGCATCTCTCGCGCCAGCTCCGCTGTAGCAGGGCCGACCGCCGCCGTGGGGATGCCCGCCAGCGCCCCGGCGTGCAGCCCCAGCGCCCGCAGCCGCGCGGCGAGGGCGTAAACCGTGTTGGCGCTGGTCAGCACCAGCCAGTCGAAGTGGCCCTGCGCGGCATCCTGGATCGCCCGGTCAAGCCCGGCAGGGTCAGGCGGCGCCGCGATATCGATGCAGGGATAGGAGATCGGGATCGCCCCATATGACACCAGCAGATCGTCGAGGTCGGCGGCCTGGTGTGGTGCGCGTGTGTTGACGATGCGCCTGCCCTCAAGCGGCCTAGCCATCGTGTGCCTCCAGGATCGCAGCAGCACCCTGCTGCACGGCCTCCTCCGCAAGGCGGTGACCAAGGTCACGGGCTGCCTCAATGGTAGATATAGCCGCCTCAGCGCTCACGTCGATCTGCCGCTCCCCGCCCACTGCCGAGACACGCCCGCGCAGACTGAGTGCGCCGTTCTTCATGGTTGCATAAGCGGCTACCGGCACCGAGCAGCCCCCGCCCAGCCCGGCGAGAAAGGCCCGTTCGGCGGTGACGGCCAGCCGTGTGGCGAGGTCGTCCAGAGGGGCCAGCAGGGCCAACGAGTGGACCTCGTCGCGGCACTGCACGGCCAGCGCCCCCTGCCCGGGTGCGGGAAGCATCACATCAAGCGGCAGCACCTCAGTGACCGCGTCCAGCATCCCCAGCCGTGCCAGCCCGGCCCGGGCCAGCACAACGGCATCATAAGGTCCGGCGGGGTCCTGCGCTTTTTTGACGCGTGTCCCCACGTTGCCCCGGATGCTGGCTGTCCGCAGATCGGGGCGCCGGGCGAGAAGCTGGGCCGCCCGGCGATGGCTGCTCGTGCCAACGACCGCCCCAGCAGGCAGTGTGCTCAGCCTGTGCCCCCCACGGCTGATCAGCACGTCGTTGACAGTGGCACGCGTCGGTATGGCGCCCACCGTCAGGCCCGGCGGATCCTCGGTGGGCAGGTCTTTCAGACTGTGTACCGCCAGGTCGATCAGCCCATCACGCAGCGCCGCCTCCAGCTCAGCGGTGAACAACCCCTTCCCGCCGATCAGCGGGAGCGGTGTATCCAGCACTTCATCACCACGTGTTGAGAAGACCCTGATCTCAACGGTGAGGGCGGGGTAGGCTGCGTGCAGTAGATCGGCGACATGCCGGGACTGCCACAGGGCCAGGTCGGAGCCGCGTGAGCCGATGCGGATGCTGTCCTCAGTCACTACCGGTCGTCCCCTGAAAATGAAAGACCGGGCGGACGGGCTGGGCGCCGCTCCCGTTGGCCTTCGCGACCCGGTTAGGCTGGTAATCGGAATCGGCCAGATCAAACAGCTCGCGCACCACATGGGCGTAGCCATAGCCGTTGCCCTGCTCGGCCTGCCGCCGCAGCGCCATGGTGGGTGGGTGCAGCAGCTTGTTGACCAGCCGATGCGCCAGCCGCTCGATCGCCTCCCGCTCCTCAGAGCCGATCTCTCCCCGCCTGTTCAGGGCGTGCTCAACCTCGGCCTGAGCCAGCTCGGTGGCCCACCGGCGCAGGTCGGCGATAACGGGCACAACCTGGCGGCTGCTGATCCATGCGGCAAAGGCCGCCGCCTCCTCGCTCAGGATGCTCTCAACATGTGGGATGGCGGCCCTGCGCCGGGCGATGTTCTCGTCAAGCACATGCTGCAGGTCGTCAATGTCAAACAGGCTGATCGTCGGCTGCTGGCCAACCACCTCCTCAATATCGCGTGGCAGGGCGATGTCGATGAACACCAGCGGGTGGCCATTGCGGGCAGGCAGGGCTTTCTGCACATCATCCAGATGGATGATCGTGTGCGGCGCGCCTGTTGCGCTGATCACCACGTCGGCCCAGATCAGCGCCTCGGTCAGGTCGTGCCAGGGCAACGCCCGCCCGCCAAAGCGTTCGGCGAGCGCCTGGGCGCTGGTCAGGGTGCGGTTGAGGCAGATGATCTGATCCGCGCCCCGATCGAGGAGCGCCTGCACGGCAACCTCCGCCATCTCGCCAGCCCCCAGAAGTGCCACATGCACACCGCCAAGCCCGCCGAGCTTCTCCTCAGCCAGCAGGGCAGCGGCATGGCTTACCGAGATAGTATGCTGGCCGATCTCCGTCTCGGCTCGGGCACGCTTGCCCGCATGGAGGGCCTGCTCGAACAATTGAGTGAGCACCGGCCCGGCTGTGTTAGCTGCTCTGGCACTGGCAAAAGCCTGGGCCACCTGCCCCAGGATCTGCGGCTCACCCAGTACCATCGAATCCAGCCCGGCAGCCACCCGCATCAGGTGGATCACGGCGGCCTGGTCATGCATGAAATACAGGTGGGGCTTCAGCTCGCTGGGTGGGATACCATGCAGACGGCTCAGGTAATTCTCTATGGCGGCCTTGCCCGCCCCGATCTCGCGGGCGGTGGCGTAGATCTCCAGCCGATTGCACGTTGAGAGGATAACCCCTTCACGCAGAGCCGGGGGCAGATCGGTCACCCCCAGCGCCGGATCACCGGTATAGGACTCGTGGTGCACGGGCAGCTCTGTCAGCGCCATGGTCAGGCTGCAGCCCGATAGCGCCAACCGTTCGCGCAGCTCAACCGGTGCAGTGTGATGATTCAGGCCAACAAGCAGGATGGACATAAGGCATTTCCCCGGCGTGAGAGATAATGGATTACAGATACTGCCCGGCCAGGCTGGCCAGCGTCGTGATCAGCGGCTCGCTGTCGTTCAGCATGGGTGGTCGCTCGACGCGTATCCCCAGCTCCGCCGCGATCTTCTGTACCCCGATATCGATGTCGTAGAGCACCTCCACATGATCGGCGACGAATCCGATCGGCGCAACGATCAGGTTCCTGTGTCCCCTGGCCGCCAACTCGGGGAGATAGTCCTCGATCTGCGGGCCGAGCCAGGGGATACCCGTCTTTGCGGCGCTTTGATAACTGAAAGTCCAACGGTCAGCCGGCAGGTTCAGGCGGCTGGCCAGCAGGCAGGCGGTCTCGCGCAGCTCGTTGTCATAGGGGTCGCCGTGCTCAAGGATCATCTCTGGCAGGCTGTGGGCGGTGAACACGACCAGCACATCGCCGCGCCGGTCTTCATCAAATCGCCCAAGGGTATCCACGATGTTGTCGACAAGGCCCTGTAGATAGGCCTCTTGAGTGCCCCAGCGCAGGACGAAATCCACACGGATATCTCGCCTGGTTGCCGCGACCGCTTCGTCAAGATGCTTTTTATAGGCACCGATGCTCATCATGCTGTAGTGTGGGGCCATACAGATGGCGACCAGATGCTCAATGCCATCCGATGTCATCTGTGCCACCACATCCTTGATGTAGGGGTGCCAGTGCCGCATCCCCACATAGACAGGGAGGCCAAGACGTTCGCTCAGTTTAACGGCAGCGCTGCGCGTGATCGCCAGCAGCGGGGAGCTGCCACCGATCTGCGCGTATCGTTCCGTGATCTCATCAATCAGGTGCTGGGGCGTCTCTCGCCCCCCGCGGATGTCGAGCAGGTAGGCAGGGATATCATCCAGCGAATTGGGGCCACCATAAGCCAGCAGCAGGACGGCACTCTTGGGTTTCGAGACAGGCATCGCTAATCAGCTCCTGCTGCCACTGGCTCATCGGCTGTGTCAGCCTGTGGGTCGCGCAGATAGATCATCCCGTCACGGATTTCCACCTCATAGCGCGGCACTCCCATGCCTGCCACACCATCCAGCACCTCACCGGTCCTCAGGCTGAACCTGGCATAGTGCCACGGACAGGTCACACTGCAGCCATCGGGGTCGATCTTCCCCTCTGCCAGCGGGCCGCGGGCATGCGAGCAGCGGTTGCCGAGGGCCAGAACCTCTCCGTTGACGTTGAATAGGGCGACCTGCTTGCCGCCAAAGTAGATGCTGGCTGAGCTGCCATCCGGCAGATCATCCAGGGCCATGACATCCAGCCAGCCACCTTCATCGGCCGTTTGCAGGGCGGCTGCCGCGGCTGCGATGGGCGGGCCGCCCAGGCTGTCGAGAACCTCTGGCAGCGGCAGGCTGCGGCAGGTGAACATCGGCGTGTCACGCAGCGTGTACTGGCTGGCCTCGCTGAACCGCAGGTCCATTACCAGGTCAACGAAATCGGCCGGGTTATCTCCCTCAAACGCCACCACAAACTCCTGGTCGTCAATACCGTAGCTGTAGGTGGTGTTGAGCTTGATCTGCGGGTATTTGCGCCCGATGCGGATATGCTCATCGATCTGTGCCTGGCGTTTCTCGCGGCTCAATGCATACCAGGGGCGTGTCTTCACAAAGGGATACACAAACAGATAGCTGTGCTCACCGGGCTGGATGATAATCCGCTCCTCTGTGTTGGCCCCCTCCTCACCCATCTCGCCGATGTCATAGATCGAGCGGCGGGTGATGGCGAGATAGGCATAGGGGGTATCCAGATAGGCGGCCAGCGCCGTGTTGTTGATGGCTGTTTGCAGCTCGCGGAAAGGCTCCGGTGTGGCGGCGACCTGCCACAGCATGAAGTCAACGTCGCCGCGCAGGCCAACTAAGCTGTAGCTGCGCAGCAGCAGCCGCCGGTTAAAGCCCCGGATGGCGCTCAGCATCTCGAACTTGGCTGCGCGCTGTTTCTCCTCAGGCAGCCGGCGGAAGGCGCGGTCCAGCTTGTAGAATGTGAACCTGACGAACTGCCGCCCCTGTTCATTTGCAGCAGCAGCGCTGCTGCGATCTGGTTGTGCCATATAAGCCCCCTCCCGATGATGATCCTGACTAATTGGTAGCAGCATCGGCGGGCAGCCTGAGGAAGGGTGCCAGCGCATCCTGGTAGGGGAAGCTGCCCGGTTGATAGGTGCAGAATGGCTCCTCACCCAGTGGGCTGCCCGTTACCGCATAGGCACGCGAACGCGATCCGCCGCACACGTAGCGGAACTCACACTGTCCACATCTGCCCTTGTAGCTGTCCGGGTTGCGCAGACTCTGAAACAACGCTGAACTCCGGTAGATATCCACCAGAGATTCCTCGCGCACGCTGCCGCCGCTAAGCGGCATGAATCCACTGGGGAACACCTCCCCCTTCCGTGAGATAAATACGAACCCATTCCCCGCGTTGATGTGCATCGGCGAGCGGCGCATGCGATCCTCCTCTGCATACCGCTCGTTGCTGAGGTCGGCCACCTGGAGAAAATGATCATGCAGGCGCTGATAAGTCTCGCCCAGCCCCAGCGCTTCAACCGGGTCGGCGCCCATCTGATCGAGGATCGTGCGCTGGATCACAACACGCTTGTAATGATGCCCCTCTGTTGTCTTGACGCTCAGCAGCTTGCCGGTGTCATACAGCCAGTTCATCACATCTTCGTATTCGCGGGGGCTGATCTCGTCTTCCACCTTACCGCGCCCCGTGGGAACCAGGAAGAACACACTCCAGGTCATCACCCCCAGGCTTTGGACCAGGGCGAAGATGTTGGGCAAATCCCACAGGTTGTAGCGTGTCACTGTAGTATTGAGCTGGAGCTTCAGCCCGACCTCGTGAGCTGCCTCCCAGCCGGCTACAGTCATGCGGAACGAGCCATCCACCCGGCGGAAGTTATCATGCAGTTCCGGCGTTGAGCCGTCAATGCTCAGCGAGATGGCTTTCGCCCCGGCCTCTTTCAGCTTGCGGAGGTTCTCCCGGTTGAGCAGCGGCGTGCCGGAGGGCGACACAGCCATTGGCAGGCCGATCGAATCGCCGTAAGCCACCAGCTCGAAGATATCCGGTCGCTTGAACGGGTCCCCGCCCGTCAGGATGACGATCGGGCGGGGCTTGCCAAACTGCTCGATCTGATCGAGCAGCCGTTTACCTTCCTCGGTGGTCAGCGTCCCCGGCTCAACCTCTGAGATGGCCTCTGCCCGGCAGTGGCGGCAGGCCAGGTCGCAGGCGTTGGTTGTCTCCCATATAACCATGAATGGGCGTTCGTCAAGGTCATAGACAGGGGTTCGGATCAGCTTGCTGGCGTGGGGATGGGGCATCGTGAATCTCTCCAGGATCAAAATATGCGTTGTCGAGACGTGCGCCGGAGGTGGGCGAAATTATACATAAAACTACATCATATTTACAAAGTCTTAGCAAATTTTCATGGCAAAAGCTTATAAGAAACCCCTTGTCTTTCCATAGTGTCAATAATCACCTCTGATTGATGCAATTGATCATGGGGTGAACGCCCATGTGGTATATACCCCATTGATGATGTGCGTCTGGTGAGCCCTTAAATGGGTGATCAGGGACTGGAGGACAGCACCGACAACGTCCGGTGATCCTCGCGTGTGTGAGAGCGGTTGGATGGCCAGGCGGGCCACCTTCGAGTACATCCGGGGGGGATGGGACAGCGCCCGCTGCTGTGAGAGCGGGTATATGCGCCAGCCGTCACTCTGACCTGATGACCTTCCCTTGATTGTTTTCATGGACACAGAAATGTCGTAGACTGCGAGCATCAGGAGAAGACGATGAGCGAAAGGGCAATACTGAACGTACACGAAGGATTTCAAGCTGGAGGCGCTGGAGCTGCTGAGGGCAAGCGGGAACAGCGCGGCGCAGATCGAGCGGGATCATCAGAGGACTGCTGCTAAAGTGGCGAGATCGGTACCAGGTGAAACGGGAAGCGCACTATTGGAGTTGAGCAGGTGTTACGCCTGGTGCAAGTGGGTGCCGGGGAGTGGCAGCAGGCCAACGAGCAACTGCTGGCGGCGATCCGGGCGGAGCTGGCGCGGCTGCAAGGCGGGGTTGTTACCCCGTCGGCGATGGAGCCGGGGGAGCAGCCAGGATGGAGCCGGCGACTTCCCAAATATCGGCTGCAGTGATTCGCTCGTGTATCAGCGCCATTGTCTCAGGTGGAAGCTGCCGGGCGACCATCGACAGCTCGGCCCCTGCCAGATCATGGCGCATCTGCGAGTTGGATACCATGGGCAGTGTTTGCAGTAGCAGGTGGATCTCTGCCGCGCGCTGATAGTCACCGCTGTCGGCCAGCAGTAATGCCACACCCGGCAGCGCAAACACCAGGGGCATAATCCCCTGAATCTGCAGGCCGGTCTCCAGCACCTGGCGGAAATAGTGCCACGCCTCCTCTGTCTGCCCCAGGCAGCGCGCGGCATATCCCCACCACGCCTGCGCGTGTGACAGGCGGTCGCGCTGCCCGATCGATTCCAATATCGGGATGCTCTCTGACAGAAGCGACTGCGCGGCAGTGCAATCGCCCTGAATGACAGCGATATTCGCCAATATGCTCAGGGCTTGAGCCAACTCAATCGCATCCCCTTTCTTGCGACATTCGGCCACGTGCTGGTGGAGAAGGGCCTGTGCCCGAGCGTAACTACCGCGCTCGGTGTACACGATGCCCAGCAAGCCCAACGGCAGGGGACGATCCCATTGGGATAAGATGGCAGCGCCTTGTTCTACCGCGTCCTGTGCCTCACCGTAACGCCCCATGTACAGCAGCACCCAGCTCAAAGCCACCGTGCAGTCGGCCAGCTTCTCCTGGTCGTCAAGTGCGCGATAGAGGGACAGCGCGCTTTTGATGTGCTGCTCGGCCAGCCTCATCTGTCCCCGATCTCGCAGGACATGGCTGAGCCGTTCCTGCACATGCGCCTGACTGCGCAGCTCCTGCTGTGCTTGAAACAGATCGAGCGCCGCCTCAAACTGCCTTTGTGCTTCCCCGTAATTCCCCATCAGGCTGGAAAGGTCGGCCAGGCTGGTCAGCACCTGTGCTTCACCCCATTGATCGCCGGCTGCGCGATAGGCGGCAAGTGCCTGCTCGAAATGCAGACGGCTGTCTGATGTCTGGCCCTGGGCAAGGTAGATATGGCCGATATGAAAGTGCGTTAAAGGCTCGGCAGGGGACAATGCCAGGGCGGCTGCCTGCGCCTGGCTTGCCGCAGTGTACTGCTTCAGGCGTGTCTGGAAGAATCCCCGTGCGGCAAATAAGGCCGAGGCCAGCTCCGGGGCGGTCGCCGGCATCTGTTCGATGGCTTCATCCAGCCATTGTACGGCTTCCTGGTATCGGTGCCGCCAGATGAAATATTGGCTCATCACGGGCAGCACCCCGGTCAGTGAATCGGCCGGGTCGTGACGGCATGCCCACTGCCAGGCCAAATGGATGTTCTCACTATCAGCATCGAGGCGCGCCAGGGCGGCTTCCTGCCGCGGCCCGCCCAGCTCAGCAGCCTGTCGGGCGGCAAAGCCGATAAAGTAACGGCTGTGCTGCTCGCCAGTGCTGCCTCTGAGGTCTGCCATGCTGGCCAGCTGATCGGCGGCATATTGGCGCAGCAGCTCGTGCATCTGGTAGCGGTCACTGTCGGAGTCGAAAACCAGCATTGACCGGTGGATTAGCTGTGCCATCTGTGCCGCCGTTGCACCACAAACTGCCGCCACAGCGTCGCGTGTGAATCCACCGCGGAAACAGGAACAGCTCGCCAGTAGATGCTGCTCGGATGGCGTCAGACGCCGCCAGGAAGCCTCAAACACGGCCCGCATGTTTTGCTGGCGAGGGGGTAAATCGGCTGCTTCGCCTGCCAGCAGATCAAGGCTGCCGGACAGAGCATCAGCGATAGTCTGCGGTGACAGGGTGTCGACCCAGGCTGCCGCCAATTGCAATGCCAGCGGCATCCCCTCCACCAGACGGCAGATGCGGTTAATGGCCTCCAGATCGACCTGGAACCCGGCGTTGACGCGCCGCGCGGTGGCGATAAACAGGGCAGCAGCCGGTGTGGTGGCGTCATCTTGTTCCTCGTAGGGCAGGCCGCGCAGCAGCAGCACGTGCTCGGCGCGCAGGCGCAGCCTCTCCCGAGAGGTAACAACAATGACGAGGTTGGCGCACGCCGTCAGCAGGCGGGCGATTAACGCCGCGCCATCGCGGATCTGCTCGAAGTTGTCGAGGATCAGGCACATCTGTTTGTGCCGCAAATAGGCGGTGAGCTGCTCTTCGGGGTCAATCTCTGCCGACAGCGACACCCCCAGCGCCTCGGCTGCAGCCATGACGACCTGTGCCGGGTGATCGACGGCAGTCAGCGGCACGAAGAAGACGCCATGCTCAAAGTAGCCCCCTGCCACAAAGCGGTAGGCAGCGGCCACGGCCAGGCGCGTCTTGCCCATGCCACCGGCGCCAACAAGGGAGATCAGGCGGGCGGTTGGCTCGTCACGCAGCCGCTCCAGGGTAGCGATCTCCTCAGTGCGGCCAAAAAACGGCGTCGTTTCGCCGGGCAGGTTGTGCCGGGGCGTTGTCTCAGCAGGGGCGGGCGGCACCACTGCCGTGCCTGCTGTGATCGCCGCCGCCAGCGCCGCCGTCTCCGCTTCCGGCTCCACGCCTAGTTCGTTGGCCAGCAGCTCCCGGCAGCGTTCGAACTGGGCCAGCGCCGCAGTCGTTTGTCCGTCCGCCGCCAGCAGGTGCATCAGCTGGCGGTGCGCATCCTCGGCCAGGGGGTCGAGCCACAGCCGCCGTTGTGCCACCGCGATGCCGTCGGCGAAGCGGCGGGCTGCCAGATAGTGCTGGGCAAGCTGGCGGAACCCGGCCAGTGCCTGTTGGTGCAGCCGCTCCCGTTCAGCCGTGACCCACGCTTCGAAGCCAGATGCATCGCGCAGATAGAATCCGGCCAGGAAATCCCCATGATACAGGGTGAGCGCCCCGGCCAGCCGCCCGAAGTCATCGATCGGTCCGGCCAGCGCATCCGTTATGGCAGCGGCGTCGAGCCAGACGCTGGCGTCATCCGCCAGGGCGGCCGTCTGCCGCGTGATGACTACTACATCCCCCGCGTGCTTGCGCAGGTCAGACAGGGCCACACGCAAATTAGTCAACGCCACCGTCTGGGATCGGTCATCCCACAGCAGCTCGGCCAGCAGCTCGCGCGGCTGGGGGCGCCGTGTTGCGGCGAGGTAGATCAGCAGCGCTGCCGCCTTGCGCGTGCTGAAGCCATCAAATGGATGACCATCACGGCGCAAGCGCAGACCGCCGAGGGTGAATATGTGCAGGGAAGCCGTTTCTTGTGCCGTCATGATTCCTTTCTTCAGGTAATTATATCCTTTCACGTTTTTTGAGCGATCGTTTTACGTTGGGCTGGTATGCTGCACCATAGTTCACCAACTGCGGCCGCATACGGCCAGGCCAACAGGAGGTTAACCAGTGGCGCTCTACTTCTGTGTAACTGTAAACGGCGTGCAGCACTGCAGCAAAGTCCCGCTGCTCGCCAGACAGATATGGCCCTGGGAGGAGCCTGAATTCGATGAGGCAGAGAACTGGGTTATCAACGACCAGCTCTCGGAGCAGGTTATCCAGGATATCGCCGTCCTGGCGACAATCGACCAGGCTGCCCGGCAGCTGAGCGTCGGCAAACGAGATGTCATGAAACGGGCCGTCGACGACATGCTGGCACTCCTGGATCTGCCTGATGGATATGGCTTTGAGCGCCGCTAGGCAGGGCACGTCATGGCGATGCACTACTGCGTTGAGATGGGCAGTCACTGCCTGAGCGTGCCAGTCCATGCCGACCTGGTCAGAAAGGGGCCGCCGTCTGTATCGTCGCTGCTGGCCGACCAGATCGATCCGGTTGTCCTGCGTCAGGTGGCAGTGCTGGCCGCGATCGAGCGATTGGCAGAGGGACTGAGCCCGGCTGTGCGGCCTGCGCTGCTGCGTGAGCTGGGGCGGCAAACCGGCTGCCTCGCGCTGCCGGATGGCATTGTCGTGCGCATCACCTGAGAACGTTCGCTGAACAGAGAATGGTTTGAAAAAACAGTTATTCGCAAAGGAGACCGATCTGATGACCAAGCTGAGTTTCATTTTCCGGTGGGCAGCAGGGGGGGCGCTGCTGGTTTTACTGGCAGCGTGTGGGCAGGTGGCAGCGCCGGAGGGGGATACGACCGCACGGCCTGAGGCCCCCACGCCCGCCCCGGACGCGGCCAACGCCGACAGCGGCCCGCTGCGTATCGAGAACGGCGGCGACGTGCCGTTCTACGCCCGCTTCGGTGAGAACGAGACGTTTGACAACGGGGAGTGGACCGTCATCGTCTTCTATCGCCCGCCCGATTGTATCCCGGCCGACTTCAACCTGAGCCAGTTCTTCCACTTTCCTGACGAGAACGGCCCCGGCGCTTTTGGCTGTGCGCCAACCACAACGACCGGCACTGAGCTGTGGGAGACCGGCCCGGAAACAGACCCGGCCCCGCTGGAGGCCGAGATGGCCGGTCGCGGCGCCGTGCCCGTCTGGTTCATCGCTAATGCGGAGATGCAGACGGCGATGGAGGACGGCATCGTCACCATCGACGAGCTGGAGGCGCTGCCGTCGCGCCTGGTGGGCACCGCCACAACATACAGCGAGTTCCTGCGTCCCACTCAGTCGAGCGCTGCGCCGATGATCCAGTTTTCGGCTGAGGGCACGCTTGAAAGCGGCGCACCCTTCGGCGTTGATGTCAGCAAGGGGGCGCCCGACGTGGCTGACCACGTCACGATCGACATCGGGGGGTAGTGCGGGGATTGCTGCCGACCGGCGCCAGACTGCCGGTCGGCAGCGGCTTTGCATTCTCAGCTTCCATGATTTTGACCCACAAGGGGTATACCAGGGAAAAGCAAATGAATCGCTACGACAGACTGTACACAAAGTTAGCCGGGATCACGTTGATCATCGGCCCCCTGCTGATTGTTTGCGCGGCGCTGGCGGCGGCGGCCGGGATCGGCACCACCACCGGTCGCTGGTACGACAACTGGCTGGAGGGCATTCTGATGGTGCTGGGTTTTGCGCTGCAGCTTATCGGGCTGCTGGCGCTCTGCCGCCGCATCGGGGCGACACGACCCATCCTGGGCATGGTGACCATGTTGACCAGCGTGCTGGGTACAGCAGGCGCGCTCTTCCCATCCATTGTCCGCGTCTTAAGCGCCAGTGAGCTGGCGCTGGGCATCACCGTGGAACAGCTCGACGCTGTTCATGGCGATACCAGCGAGACGCCGATAGTGTATCTGCTCGTGATACCGTTCATCCTGTGCTTCTTTCTCACCCAGTTCCTGCTGGCCTTTGGCCTGTGGCGGACGCAGGTAGCGCCGCGTTATGCGCCTGTCCTGCTGGCCATTGGCAGCATCGCCTTTATCATCGGGCAGGGCACCTCGGCTGAGGTGAACTGGCTGTTCTACGTCGTGGGGGTGACGGCCTGGCTGCTTGTCTTTGCGCCGCTGGGTATCAGTATGCTGCGCGGCGACGCCGGCTCAAGCATGGCGCTTGCGGATACCGCTGTCCTGTCATAAGGGGGCGTATGGCGCGGCCCATACGGTGTGTGAGATGTGGGTGACCGGGCGCTGACCCCGCGCATACGCCTCACGTCTCACCAGAACGAGAGACTTCCGGAGGGGATGTCTCTCGTTTTCATTATGCCTGTGGACTGACACGCACCTCAGCGCGGCTGGAGCGAGATACGCCCCGCCCGCTTACAGAGGATTTCCATGCCGGGGTGGGCGATTCGCCGCGGCGCGGCCCCCTCATGCTATGCTGCACATCGACATTCGGGGGGATCAGTGATCAGCAGATCAGGGAAAGAAGAGGGCGACTATCCACATACCACCCGAAAGCCGTAGATGAGATCGCGACCGAGTGGGCTGAACCTCACCAACGTGGCAAGCAGCGGTTCTCGCTGTAGTATTCAGCTGCCTCCTGGTACGCAAGTGTGGCAACTGGAATACCATGGAGGCCGCCGTGCCCTGGCTATGCCTCAGCGCGGTGTTTCTGATTTATGCCCACGCCTCAGTTAGGCACTCCCCAGTCATGCAGAGACGCCGTCATGAACATCTCCATGTATATAATATAATGGAAGAGTATCTTATCATACAGATCCTATGCTTGACAGAAAGGATGTGGGGTGGGTCGCAGGACACTGTTGAAGTCGATCCTTATGATCATGTTGGCTGCGACATTGCTGGTTGGCTGCAGAACCGCGTCATCTGCGCCCGAGACGCAGACTTCGACAGCCTCCCCTGCTGGCCCCCCCATAGCATCCGCTTCAGCCGTGCCGTCGACACCGCTCCAGATACTCCCACCACAAGGGCAAACTATTGTCGTCACCAGCACTGCTGACAACGGCTCCGGCACCCTGCGTCAGGCGCTGCTGGATGCACAGCCGGGTGATACGATTGTCTTCGATCCTGCCGTGTTCCCCCCCAATGCCCCGGCCACAATCTCGCTCAGCAGCTGCCTGCCTCCGATTGGCCAGGGCTACCTGACAGTTGACGCGAGCAACGCCGGCGTGATCCTGGATGGCTCACAGATAGGGGATGAATGGTGCTCCGGGCTGTCGGTTCACTCTAACAACAACACTATCCGTGGGCTGTGGTTTGATGGCTTTGCCCCCGGTGCAGGAATCGAGATAACTGGCAGTGAGAATCTGATCGGCGGTGATCCATCCACAGGCACCGGTCCAACCGGACAGGGTATTCTGGTCAGTCACAGCGATCTGGGAATTGGTATCTGGAACACCGGCGCGTCTCACAATACGGTCACAGGCAGCTTCGTCGGCACCGATCCGGACGGGAACGACCTGGGCAACAGCCACCCCGGGTTCTGGATAGCGGAAGGTGCAACGTTCAATGTGATTGGGCCCGGCAACGTGATTGCCTATAACGGTTCCTACGGCATCGAGATAGTAGACGGGAACACGACAGGCAACACAATCACCCAGAACAGCATCCACCATAACACAAACGGTGGCATCAGCAACCTGTGGGTTGAGCAGAGGCCCGGTGGCAATATGGAGCTGGCTGCCCCGGCCATTTTTGATTTCGACCTGGCGATGGGGACAGTGGCCGGGCAGGCCTGTGCTAACTGCGTGGTTGAATTCTTCTCCGATGAAGGCTACCAGGGTCGTCTCTATGAAGGGCAAACCATAGCTGATGGCACAGGAAACTTTAGTTTTAGCCGAGATGGAGCGTTTGTTGGGCCTCATCTCACTGCCACGGCTACTGATAACAATGGCAATACCAGCTCGTTCTCCGCCCCCACTTACGGCCAGCGACAGCAGGCTGTACTTCAGATAGATAACGGCCTCCCCAGGACAGTGCTTCAGCCCCGGGAGTCGATTGAGCTTGAGGACAACCGTCTTGGGCAGATGATGTATGTGAGCCGCGAAGCAGCGGTGAACGAAGGAACTGCATACTCATATTTCGCCCAGGCGAACGAGCTGGGCTTTGGCTGGCTCCGTCTGAGCATGGACTGGTATGACTGGCCGGAGGTCGAACTTACCGGCGAGTACTCGGATTATGGAATCACCGATTACCAGCGACGGGCGCTGGAGATCGTACACGACAATGATCTCCGCATCCTGTATACGCTCGTCTACTGGGATCCTGAGATCGAAACCTATCCAGGCTACACCCGCTTCCGGACAGATGAGGAGATCGAGCGTTTTCTGGATTATGTGAGGTACATCATTGGACTCGTCAAAGGCACGGTCGACTGGTACAGCCTGCTGAATGAGCCAAACGCTGACGGGGACGACCAGCGTCATGTGCTGGTGGAAGACTACATCAGGCTTGCCCGGCGCGTGATCCCGGTCATCCGCGAGCTGGACCCTGAAGCGGGGATCGTGGTGGGTGAGGTAACGCCGCTGAACGAGTGCGGGTCGTATGAGTACCTGATGACCATTCTTCAGACCGACGACATCATGTCCGCTGTAGATGGCATAGCGTGGCACGGCAGCAGTGGCAACTCACTTGAGTACCAGCCTGATTTCTACAACAGCTATCCCACCTGGGTTGATGCTATCGTCGAGACAGCCCGGGCACACGGCTTCGAGGGGCAGTTTTTTTCGCAAGAGATCTATTACCGCACCCCCGAAACTCCACAGCCCATCCACGGCAGGCCCTGGTTCTACTCCGACATCGTCTCGGCGAAGTATTATGCGCGGGGGATTGTCTGGCACCTGGGCAGGGGATTCATCGTCGGTATCGGCCACGAAGGGTACGACCAGATTCCCCCTGTGCGCCGCGTGGTTCAGAGCCTCTCGACGTTGATGGCCGGGGCTGCACCTGCCGACCTGACGGTCGGCATCAACAGCGAAGCTGAGCTTGTCCGGGTCTCGACGTTTGCCCTGTCGGACGGCAGCTATCTGGTAGCGTTGTGGCGTGATGGCATTGCCATCGATAACGATGCAGGCATACCGGCAACTGTGACAGTGCAAGGCTTAGCAGATTACCAGGCGACGGGTGTTGACGTGCTGGTTGGTTTCGGGCAGCTGCTGATGGCTGAAGAGGAGAACGGTGACCTTATTATTCGCGATCTGCTCATTAAAGACTACCCGATCATCCTGCAGCTTAGCAATTTGCCTTAAGAGGAGCTGCCAGCCATAACACGGATAAAACGAGGCCGGGTGCTGGCTAACCCCTACAGCCAACTTCGTCTCGCAACTACCAGCCGCGGTGTGCGCGGGGGCAGCAGCGGCAGCGATTCGTTGTGGGGCCTCACGTATTCTCTGTTGAAAGACAGGCCGATCAAAATTTGCATCATCCCCAATATTATGATAGTATTGCTCTCACTTGCTGATAGTACGACCGCAGGGATACCTACCGGGATGGGCGTACACAATAATCTCTCCGCTACCTTTCTTCGCTTGATCACCTGACCGTTTTTTGCCGCGACATGAGACGCTGCAGGGGTGAAGTGCGCCTGGCCGCCGGTCGCCGCACCTGAACCCACCTGTCGTCTTCGAGTCTCTCAGCGTCACATCCTGATCGGACAATCAGGCCGGGCAGGCCCCACCGGCCTGTACATACCCCGTCGCGCGCCAGCGACAACTCGCTCGACCCAGAGCCGACCCCGCAGGGGGTAGAGGAGAGCCAGCCCGTCACCGGAGGACGGTGGGGGGCTCAGGGAGCAGGCGACAGCGAGAGAGGCCGCAAGGCCAAAGGCGGGCGGCGTTGCCCTCTCCATGCAATGAAGGTTAACCGGAGATCAATACTGATCAGCGAGGAGGTAGAAAATGCCAACAGTCGGTTATGAGGGCACCTGCCCGAAGTGCGGCTCAGATCGGTACGAGGGAGAATGGCGATACTCTGAGATACGGGAGGAGTGCCCCGACTGCGGCTACTTCGTTGAGCGCAGCTTCCTGTACCTGCTCGCCCGGCGCCTGACTGGTGAGGAGTATGAACACGACGCTCAGGTGCCGCGGGCGGTGCGTGACGAGCTGCGCGCGGAGGGGTGGCACATCACCCGCAAATGGGGGCCTTTCCGCATTGGCTACATCGAGAAGGGTGACGACGCGCAGGGCGCGTTTCACTTCATCAACAACTGGTTCTCCATACCTGCCATCTCCGTCAACCGCCCCACGCGGATCACGTTCATCCGCCTGAGCCGCAAGGAGCTGGCCGACTTTGACCCGGCTCAGTGGGTAACAGACGCATGGCGCTTTTGAGCCGGGCTGGCCGGTGAGGCGGGTAGCTGTCGTAAGCAGAAGGGGCGCCGCCGGGCGCCCCTTCCGTCTATGAGTGGGTATTGATTCTGAGTGGAGGGAATATCGATGTCACCGGTTCTGGTAAGCACCGGGCATGTCACGTGTATCTCGTTGAGCAAGTTGGGGTGGGAGCGCTTCCTCGAGCTCGCTCGCAGCGGGGGCTGGGAGCCTGCGGGGACGCTGCCGCCCATCGGCTGGGAAGGCGGGGAGTGGGACGGCAGCGATTATACCAGCGGCCGGGGCCAGATCGTCAGCGACGAGGACGCTAAGCAGATGGCCGCCGCCATGACGCACGCGCTGGCCGACATCCCCGATGAGCTGCAGACGGACGACCCCGAGGTCCGTGCGATGCACAACGCCTTCTCAGGGGCCACCCCGGGTGAGGAGATAATGGCGGATATGCTCGGCATCGGCGACGATGACGACGGGGCGGACACTGCCCACAGCTTGCTGCTGGACATCTACACCCGGCAGAGCCTGCAGGAATTCTTCTCAGGGCACAGGGGCTGGGCCAAGTCCTACATCAACTTTATCCGCAGGGGGAGGTTCGATATCTGGGCCTCCATGGAGGATATCCCCAACGGCCGCCTGGGGAAGGACTGGAGCCTGATCTTTACCCTGTAGTCCCGGGCGCGGCGGGCTGTAGGTAGGTCGAGAGGGGCGTCGGTGGGCGCCCCTCCAGTGTCTTCGACTTGAGATGAGATGGAGAGGCAGTCGCGCTGCTGCGATAATACACCGGCTGCTGCACAGGTCGTTTAGTCGCTGTATTCGACATATCAATACTTATCCTTGTTGTGCGTACTACACCCCTGCGCCGGCTAAAAACCCGGAAAATTCCAGACGGTGACATACGCGCACTATGTTACACTGCTCACAAACCTGCACTCCGAGAGCGCAGATCGGCATGACGCTGGCGACCGATGTTATGTGGAAGGAGGGTGTGATGGATTCCTCGGATAATGATTCACCAGTGTTCAAGGCATTTATCGAAAGCGACGAGTTTGTCCCTGACTGGGAGGGCTGGGAGGAGGAGCCACCCATTGTCCCGATGCCCCACACCCCGCCCGGGTTGTGGTTTGCCACCCTGCAGGAAGGCGTGCCCGCCATCCTCGGGGCGGCCGACGGGATGAGCGTGGAACGCGACTTTGGCCAGATGGTCTTTGACTATCTGTCGCAGCTCCTCTATGGAGAGGAGGTGCGCGAACATCTCAGGAGATACGACCGGTTGTTCCTAGCCGTGTTCTTCACCGGCTATATGGCAGCCCTGGGCACCTGGACCGCCCTCTCTCAGGGAGACGAGGACGACTGGCCGGGCGACGACAGCGAGATCCCGTTCTAGAGCGTGTTATGAACTTCTTCCGGGCCAATTCATGCCTGAAGAGACCTCACCCTCCGGCCTCGCTGCGCTTGGCGCTTCCCCCTCTCCACGCGCGGAGAGGGGGTGCCGGGCCGCAGGTTTGGCGGGAGTGAGGTCAAGTGGCGGCATGTGACTCGCTCAGGGTTCGTAACAGCCTTTAGCGACGGAACAGGAAGGAGGTGGCGATGGACGCGGAATACGATGCCCTGATGCAGGTGCTGTGCATGTGTATATTCCCCCTGGTGGGCAGTGCCATAATCGGATCGGTGGTCTGGGGGATGCTGGGCAGAAGCACTGGATCGCAACGGCCCCACTATTATGACCCCGAAGAGGAGCGCCGCCGCGACATGGAGGCCTTCGGCCTGTCGCTACCGCTTGATACTGACCTCGATGGGGACTTTGACGGCGACTTCGACGGGTTCTTCTAAGATGTTCTGAGGCCCGGCAGGCAAGATGACCGGGGGCCGGAGATGATCTGCGCCCCCGGGGGTTTGCTCAGATTTTTATGGGATGACAGGTTTTTCTGTCTCCCTGTATACTACAGGTATCCTAAACTACAGTATAAGATGAGGAGCTTTCCATGCCTATCTGCGTTATCTCAACGGTTGGTGAAAGTGTGTTCAATAATGCTCCAGAGCACATCAAGAATCAGGCCAAGCAGTTCAGCCTGGAGCAGATCGAACCCCTTGATGACATACTTAGCAAGCCAGACTTTCCAGGTAAGGATTTACACCGAGACATACTGCGCATTCTGCGTACCTATATGGATAACCCGGCCTCACTGCGGAGAGCTAGTGCTGAACTTAACAGCCTGGACCGTATTCTCAGTGAGAGCACCCCGCACAAAAGCGATATATTGTACTTTCTGGCTTCTGATACGCCTGAAGGGGCGCTCGCTGCCCGCGTGATAGCCGACTTCTGTCGTGAGTACTTCAAACGTGAAACAGAAGCACATCTGATCGAGGGTCTGCAGGTTAAGGATGGTACGCGCTTTCGCCGCTATGGGGTACGTAATCTGATCAAGAAGTTGTTTGACTTGCTGAAAAATGCTCCTGCCGGCACCTTCACCCGCATCCTCAATCCCACGGGCGGATTCAAGGGTGTGGTGCCCTATCTGACCATCGTTGGCATGATCGAGCCGGAGATCGAGGTCAGTTACATCTATGAGCGTTCACCCGAGCTGATCACGCTGGCCGGGTTGCCTGTTACGCTTGACTATGCGCGGCTGGAAGATGCTTACCGGGCTCTTGATGCCTGCCATCGCGAACAGCTGCTTGGCCATGTTCGCCTGGCTGAGCTGCTGGGAATCCCGGCAGGGCAGCCAATCGGCAAGCATCCAGCCTGGCCGCTGTTCGAGCGTGTGGAGGAAGATGTCGAGCCACTCTATGCGCTGAATGGCCTGGGGGAGATCGTCTATCAGCACATGAAGAAAGGGCGCGATCTGGCTCCTGTCTATCTCTCAAAGCAGGCTGCCAAGACATATGACGGCTACGACAAAGCGCGGCAGAAGAAGTTCGCCGCTATGTTTGAGCGTATGGGAGATGCCACCTGGCGAGAGAGCGTTTATCACGCCACCAAAGGAGATGCTAAGGCGCTTAAGCAAGGCAACACCGATGAGCGCCCGCTGATCATCGAGATGGAAGATGACAGTGTGCTGGTGGCTGAGCTGACACTGCACAGCGACGGCTCATACGATCGGCTGGGCAACCTGCGCCGCAAAGACTACGACAAGTTTCGCAAATGGGAAGACAAGTAGGTCATGATCATTCTGAACTTCGCCCACCCACTTACTGAGTACCAGCTTGGCCAGATCAAATCGCTCACCGGTGAGGAGATCGCACAGGTGATCGACGTCCCCAGTCAGGTTGATCTATCCATGCCACTGGCCCCGCAGGTCGCAGCCTGGGTCGACACACTGAATATCGATGCACGGCGCTGGCAGAGTGACACTTGGCTGATCAACCCGCCCTCGTTGAACTTCAGTGCAGTGGTGCTCTTGGCTGAACTCCACGGCAGACTGGGATACTTCCCGCCGTGCCTGCGCCTGCGCCCGGTGAGAGATTCTGTGGTGCCGCGTTTTGAGGTCGCAGAGATTCTGAACTTGCATGGGATTCGTGAGGCGGCACGAACGCGGCGCTCATGAGTGACCCATCCGGCAAACCAAGTGAGGTGTGATGAAAAGACACTCCGATCTCAGCGACTTCGCTGAGGCGCTGATCAAGGGCAGTGGGACGTCGTCACCGCTGCTGCTGGGCGTGTTCCTGTGTGGTGTGCTGGCGGTCACCTTGCTGGGCAACTGGGCCTACGACCTCGCCCTGAACCCGCTGCAGATCGCGCCGCTCAGCCATGCCCTGGTGTGGGGTGGCATCCTGCTGTGCGTGGGGATCGGCTACTGGTTGTGGCGCCGCTTCCTGAAAGGGCTGGAGATCGACGCACGCGTCACCGAGCAGTCTACCGTGGAGCCGCATCGCGGGCTGGTGTGGCTGCTCAGCCCCGGCAACATCGACCCGCTGTTGTTCGCCATGCGCCAGCATCAGCCGCGGCTGCGCCATGTGTGGGTCATCATCACCGATGAGCCCGCTATCCAGAATACGCTGAGCAGCCTGCGCGAGGCGGTGGCGCGTGAGGACTGGTCGGTTGCTGTCGAGGTGGTGCCGATTGAAGCTCCCGACCTTGCCTGCACATTCCGGGCCGTTGAGGCCATCTATGAGCGGCACGTGCCGGATGCGGGCCTGGCTCCGGGTGAGGTGATCGCCGACATCACGGGCGGGCTGAAGCCGATGACCGGCGGGATGACGCTGGCCTGCTACCTGCACGGCTGGCCGCTGGAGTACCTCGCCGCGGCGCGCGATCATCGCGGTGAACTGCGCGCTGACGGCGAGCGCATCCTGATCTCGGTGGAGATCGATACCAGTCTCATTCACCGGGCTGAGGACGAGGGGTGACTCGTGCAGCCGCCGTCGGGAGGGGTGTTGGAGAGCGTCTTTCTTGCCCTTGAGCCCCTGCTGCTGGATCGGCTGGAGATCAGGTGGAACTGTCGAGGTGAAACGGTCATGCTGCTGAGTCGCAGATTGAGCAGCAACGCATGAGGTATACCCTGATAACAGCCCGGTGAAGGCAATACAGGCACGGCGCTCGATCAGCGTTGAATACAGCCTACAGGTCGGCGCACCAGGTATCCGGGGCATTGAGGAGGATGAGCTGCTGAAGCGGCGGCTCACCTTCCCCCGCTGCCTGGTGATGCAGGCCGTCTCCTGCGCGAGCCGCAGGCCCCTCAGAAGGGCATCGACCTGTCAGCAACGCGAACAAAAACCGGCCTGCCGGACGTGGCGCATCTGGCCTGTGGGCCTGGCCATCGCCCGCTCGCTGGTTGAGGCGCACAGCGGCACCATCTCCGTCGAGAGCACCCCGGGCGTGGGCACAACCCTCAAGGTGGCGATCTCGATCGCCTCAGCGGGGATCACCGCCTGTCATTCTGCGGGGTCAGGCCACTCGACTGATCACCGGCTTTACGCTATGCTAGGGGCCATCCGCCGATAACGCCAACCGTCAGGATGGGGTGCTGGGCTTCGATGGCATCAAGCGCGCAGCCGGAGATTATCTCCCTCAAGCATGAACGCGTTGCTGTTGCTCTGATTACAGCGGTCTCCGTGCTGCTCATGGTCGGGTTCAGCCTCGGCCCGATCTTCGAGGGGCCGGATGAGCTGCACCATTACCGCTATATCCGGATACTCCTGACCACCCGCGCGCTGCCCGATCCGGCGGGCGCCGTCGGGGGCGAGAACTTCCAGCCGCCGCTGTATTATCTGCTCAATGTGCCCGCGCTGTCGGTGGTGGGCGATGACGCCGCCGGGTTCGCCTACTTCGAGCAGATAGCCAACCCCTACCGCGGCTACGCCTTCACCATCGCTGGGCACGACAACAAGCACGTCTACGTTCATACGGCAGCGGAGCGGTTTCCCTACACAGAGAGCGACATCGCGCGGGCCGTGCATGTGCTGCGCCTGGGAGGGGTGCTGCTGGGGGCGCTGACTCTGCTGGCCGGTTACGGAATCTTCCGCGAGCTGTGGCCCCGGCGCCCGGTGATCCGGCTGCTGGCGCTGGGGTTTGCGGCCTTCTGGCCCCAGTTCCTGTACCTGTCAAGCGTCATCACCAACGATAACCTGCTGGTGCTGCTGTGCGGGGTGGCCCTGCTGCTGATGCTGCGCTGGCTGCGGATCGGCCCCTCCTGGCAGCGTGCCGTCACGCTCGGCCTGGTGCTGGGCGCGGCGCTGCTGACCGAGGCGTCGGCGGCCCATCTTGCCCTTCCCATGGGGCTTATCATCCTGTTTGACCTGAGACACTCGTGGCGGCACGCACTGTTGATCCTGGGCGTCGTGTTTGTTGTGGCCGGCTGGTGGTACATCCGCAACTGGGTTGTTTACGGACATCCCCTGCTGCTCAACGCGGTGGCCGCCACCTGGGCCTCCGACATCATCAACGGAGGGCGCTTCTCCCTGTCGGTGGCGCTCAACCGCCTGCCCACGGTCTATCACACCGCCTGGGCACGCTTCGGTATGAACTTTGTGCCGGTTGCCGACGCGCTTTACCGCGCCCTTGACGTGCTGATCCTGCTTGCGCTTGGTGGCCTGCTGTTCCATGTGGCGCGGCTGGCGCTGGGCCGCATCCGCCCCACACCGCTGCCGGTGCGCCAGATGGTCGTTGTCGGCTCGACGCTTCTGGCCGTGCTGCTGCTTGTGATCTACTGGTCCGGCACGGTATGGTCGGGCAACCAGGGGCGCTTCATGCTAACAGCCGCGGCAGCCTGGTCGGCGGTCATCGCTGCAGGCCTTGCCGCCTGGCTCCCCCGGCGTATTGAGCTGCGGGCGGCGCTGGCTGCCGTCAGCCTGTTAGCGGCGGTGGCAGGTGTCAGCCTGTTCGGGTTCTTCCTGCCTGCCTACCGGGTGTGGCCTGTGCCCGCCGAGATCGCCCACCCCCTCATGTATCGCTACGGGGAAGTGGCCGAGCTGATCGGCACCGACACGGCGCAGCTCACTGCTGCCCCCGGCGACACCGTGACCATGACGTTGTACTGGCGGGCGCTCAAGCCCACCGACGTGCCGCTGCTGGCGTTCCTGCACAGCCTTGAGTCGGATGTGGTACACCGCGACTCGCTGACCGGCCTGAGCAATCTGCTCTCAACCGACTGGCGGCCCGGCCAGACGTGGGCCGAGCGCTTTGTGATCATGGTGCCCGCAGATGCTGAGCCACAGCGTGTCTATCCGCTGGTCGCCGGGCTGTATGATCCGACCAACGAGACCACCCTCCCCGTGACCGGCGCGGATGGGCAGGCCGTCACCCCGCTGATCGGGCGGGTTGCCATCAACGGCCCCGCCGCGGATGTGGAGCCCGTCTATCTGTTTGGGGATGTCATCGGGCTGGCCGAGCCAACGCTGGCGCAGCAGGGAGACATACTGGAAATCTGCCTGCCCTGGGTTGCTCTGAGGCGAAGCCCTGCCGATTATCAGGTGTTTGTGCACGTGCTGTCCCCTTCCGGCGATCTGCTCGCCCAGCATGACGGCCCTCCGCGCGGAGGGCAGTACCCCACCGGCGCATGGCGTCCCGGCGAGGTGGTCGAGGACTGCGTCGCGATCGATCTCGGCGGCGTCTCTGTCACCGGCTGGCGCGTAGGGGTGGGGCTGTATGATCTGGCGTCGGGGGTGCGCCTCCCCGCCCGCACCTCGGATGGCTCGCCGCTGCCCGACGACACCGTGTTCTTGTCACGCTGAGGTCGGTTTCCTATGGCTGTACAGGCCCCGCCCTTATCGCCTACCGCCGAGCGCGTCATCGTTGTGGCAGTCGTGATTGCCTTTGTGCTGCTGGCCACTGGCTTCAGCGCCGGCCCGATCTTCGAGGGGCCGGACGAGATCGAGCATTACCGTTTTGTGCGGACGATGGTGGACACAGGCCGCCTGCCCGATCCCGCCGGGCAGCCGCGCGGGCAGTATCACCAGGCCCCGCTGTATTACTGGCTGCTGGCTCCTGTTGGGCTGCTGACCGACGATGCCGATTTCGCCCTGATCGACGGGCACAAGAACCCCTACCACCCCCATCTGATCGAGATTCCCGGCAGCGACAACAAAAACGTCTACCTGCACCACCGCACGGAGGCTTTCCCCTATACAGGGAGCGGCGTGGCGCTGGCCGTTCACCTGATGCGCCTGATCTCAGTGCTGATCGGCGCGGGGACGGTGCTGGCCGGTTACGCCGTCTTCCGCGAGCTGTGGCCCGACCGCCCGGAGCGCAGGCTGTTGGCGCTGGGCGTCATGGCCTTCTGGCCGCAGCTCCTTTACCTGTCGAGCCTCATCAATAACGACAACCTCCTGTTCCTGTTTGCCACGCTCAGCCTGCTGCTGATGCTGCGCATCCTGCGCCACGGCCCCACCCCCCGGCGGGCGGTGCTGCTGGGGCTGGTGCTCGGCGCGGCGCTGCTGACCAAGGCCTCGGCCAACATGCTGGTGATCGCCGTCGCCGTCTTCCTGGTGCTCGATCGTCGGGCCTGGCGCTGGGTCCCCCTGATCGCGCTGCCCGTGCTGGCCGTGGCCGGGTGGTGGTACATCCGCAATGCGATCCTGTACCAGGACCCCACAGGCATCCAGGCCATGTTCCAGACATGGCAGTCAGAGGTCATCCGCCCCGGCACACCTGCCCTCGACGTGGGGCTGGGGCGTACTCCCTATGCTTACCGCTCCTTCTGGGCGCGGTTCGGACACGGCGCGGTGGGGCTGCCGCAGCCGTTTTACCACGCCCTCGACGTGCTACTGGGGGCCGCGCTGGTCGGCGCTGCCGGGCGGGGCCTGCTGCTCTTCAGCCGCCGGGAGCGGCGTCCCTCCAATTTGCAGGTCAGGCAGACTGCCCTCACAGCCGCCTTCGTCCTGACATGGGTTCTCTCGCTGATCTATGGGGCCAGCATCGCCTGGTCTGGCAATCAGGGGCGCTATCTGCTGCCGGGGATCGCGGCCTGGGCGGCGCTGCTGGCTTATGGCTGGCTCTCCCTGATCCCTGCCCGGCTGAGCCTGCCCGCGGCATTGGGCGGCCCGGTCGCCGCGGCGGCGGTCGCGGTGGTGGCGCTGTTCGGGTTCTTCCTGCCTGCCTACCGTATCCAGCCCGCCCCGGCGGCGGTCGAGCAGCCATTGGCCTACCGCTTTGGCTCCATCGCCGAGCTGACGGGTATCTCCCCGGCCACATTGCGCGGACGCCCCGGCGAGGTGGTTGAGGTGACGCTCGTCTGGCGGGCGCTGGCCCCTGCCGACAGCGAGCTTCTCGCCTACCTGCACAGCGTCGGCGCCGATGTGGTGCGCCGCGACAGCCACCCGGCGACCGGGAACCTGCTCGCCACCGAGTTTGAGGCCGGGCAGGCCTGGGCGGAAACCTACGCCATCCAGATCCCTCGTGACGCCGAGCCGCAGCGGGTCTATCCCCTGGTCGCCGGGCTGTACGATCCGCTCACCGATTCCGCCCTGCCCGCTTTCGCCCCGGATGGAGGAGAGATGTCACCGGTTGTGGGACGTGTGGCCGTCAGCGGGCCGCCGCAGGAAGTCCAGCCACAGTACCGTCTCGGTGACGCGATCGGGCTGGTGGACATCACCATAACCCACGACGGCAGTGCCGGGCAGCTCTGCGTGGAGTGGGTCGCCCTGGACGAAGTGCCGATCGATTATCAGGTATTTGTACACGTGCTGTCTGCTGGTCAGATCGTCGCCCAGCACGACGGCGCCCCACGCGGCGGGGGCTACCCGACCGGGGCCTGGGCTGCCGGTGAGGTGATCGCGGACTGCTACCCCCTCGATCTGTCCGCTGTGCACGCATCAGGATGGCAGGTTGGCCTGGGGTTGTATAATCTTGCGAACGGCGTACGGCTGCCGGTGAGGGATGGTGTGGGCAGGCCGCAGCCGAATGACATGGTGCTGATCACGCCCTGATGAGCCGGCAAAGCATGACAGGCAGCAGATTATGACCCACGACTCCCCGACCCTCTCCGCCCGGATTGAACGCCGGATCGTCATCGCCCTGCTGGGGCTGTATCTGATTTTCGCCCTCAGCTTCAGCACCGCCCCCATCTTTGAGGGGGCTGAGGAGATTGAGCATTACCGCTTTGTGCGCATCATGGCTGCAGAGGGAGCTCTCCCCAACCCCTTTGAGCAGCGCGGTGAGCAGCTTCACCAGGCTCCGCTGTATTACTTCCTGACCGCGCCCATTATGCTGGCGGTCGATGACCCCGATTTCGAGCGTATCGACGCCGCTCTCAACCCATTCACCGGGACTGCCATCAGCGTGCCGGGGAATGACAACAAGAATGACTTTCTCCACAGCCGCAGCGAGTCCTTCCCATACACTGGCAGCGGGACAGCGCTGACCGCTCACCTGATGCGGCTGGTCTCAGTTGCTCTGGGGCTGGGTACGGTACTGGCCGCCTATGGTATCTTCCGGGTGCTTTGGCCCCGGCGCCCCGACCTGCGGCTGGCAGCGCTGGGCTTTGTGACCTTCATGCCGCATTTCGTGCAGGTCTCGGCCACCATCAACAACGACGTGGCCCTGTGGTTCACGCTCACCTTCAGCCTGTGGCTGGTGCTGCGCCAGCAGCGCGACGGCTGGACATGGCGGCGGTCGGCGATGCTGGGGGTGGCCCTGGGGCTGGCGTTGCTCAGCAAGGTCAACGCGGCGTTTCTGGTGTTCCCGGTCGGCGCTGCTGTGCTGATGGACCTGCGCAGGAGCTGGAGGCATGCCGCACTGATCCTCGCCATCGTCATCCTGGTGGCCGGGTGGTGGTATATCCGCAACCTGGCGCTTTACGGTGATCCCACCGGGATGCGCGCCCTGTTCGAGGCCTCGCAGCCCAATGAGGCGATCCGCCAGGGCGCGCTGGCCCCGGAGATCGGCCTGCGGCGGCTGCCGTTTGCCTATATCACCTTCTGGGCAGGACTCTGTGATGGGCGCATCACGCCGGGGCGCGGCATTGCCACCTTCTTCAATGTGCTCACCGGCCTCATGCTGGTCGGGCTGGTGGTGTGGACGGTGAAGGCGGTTCGCCGCACGCGTCAGGGGGCCGTCGATCGGGCGGCGCTGCGGCAGGCCGTGATGCTGGCCGTCTTCGGGGTCGCCTGGCTGCTGGCCCTGCTCTACTATGCCAGCCGCGCATGGAACGGCGCACAGGGCCGCTATCTGGTGGGCGGGGTGGCGCTGTGGGGCGCGATCTTCGCCCTGGCCGTGGATGCCTTCGCCCCGCGCAGGCTGCGGCTGCCGGCTGCGCTGGGCGGCGCGGCTGTGCTGGGGATCGTGGCGGCTGTGGCGCTGTATGGCTATTTCCTGCCCGCCTTCCGCGCGCTGCCTGCCCCGCAGCAGGTCGACGTGCCGCTGAGCATCCGCTACGGCGATCTGGCCGAGCTGGTCGGGATATCACCGGCTGCACCGCACGCCCGCCCCGGTGAGACGATCACGGTTGAGCTGGTCTGGCAGGCGCTCCGCCCCTCGGATGCGCCGCTGCAGGTCTACCTCCACAGCCTCGATTCCGACGTGGTGCGCCGCGACAGCCACCCCGCGACGGGCAACCTGCTGTCGACCGAGTGGCAGCCCGGCCAGATGTGGGCCGAGCACTACGCGGTCACCATCCCGGCGGATGCTGAAGCGCAGCGGGTTTACCCGCTGGTGGCGGGCCTGTATGACCCGGCGGCCGATGCGGTGCTGCCCGCCCTCGATGCCGGGGGCAGCCCCATCACGCCCATCATCGGTCGCATCGCCATCAACGGCCCCTCCGGGGAGATCGTCCCCGCCTACCGCTTCGGCGACCTGTTCGAGCTGGCCGAGCCGCAGGTGCAGGTCGACGGTGATGATCTGGAGGTCTGCCTGCAGTGGCGCTCGATCAAGGCATCCCCCGTTGATTATCAGATGTTTGTCCATGTGCTGGGGCCTGACGGTCAGCCAGTCGTCCAGCACGATGGCCCGCCGCGCGGCGGCCTTTATCCAACGGGCGCATGGCTCCCCGGTGAGGTGATCGAGGACTGCGTGGCCCTTGACGTGGCGGGGCTGCCGGCGCAGGGGTGGCGTGTGGCGCTGGGGCTGTACGATCTGGCCAACGGCACACGTCTGTCGGTGACGACCGCCGCGGGCGACCCGCTGCCCGATGGGATGGTCGTGCTTACGCCCTGATCTGCCCGGCCCCACAGCCAGCCCTCGCTTTCCTTTTTGGGTGGGCCAGACTATGCTATGGGTATCGACAACGGCTTCTGTAGACAGGCGAAAGGGTGACAGCATGAGTGGCGCACAGGATACCGGCCAGCACAACCAGGCGTTATCGCAGATCATCGAATCGGCCCGCGCGCTGGGCGTCGAGATCGACGAGGAGGAAGCCATCCAGTGGCTGACGGCAATGGCTGCCGCATCCGCTGATTCCGACGATCTGATGGTCGATGACAAGGCAGGAGTCTTTGGCCATCGCGTGGTGCTGCTTGACTTCGATGCGGAGGACCTGGCGCGTATCCGGCAGGTGGCTGCCATCGTCGAGATCGAGGACCAGCCCGGCGTCGAGACGGCCATTGCGCTGTCAGGCAGCTCGGCGCAGTCGCAGGTGCAGACCTTCCCCGGTGACTTCGACTACTTCGAGCGTATCAACATCAAGGCCGAGACCCGCGAGCAGGCCTGCGCTACCCTGGGCCAGGTCATCCGTGATAAGGCCCTCAAGCAGGCACATGGCCCCGGCTACCTGCTGGTCGAGGTGCGTTTCGGCACCTTCCTTCAGCCGGTGATCCGAGGCGATGTCGCGCTAAAGCCCGGCTCGTCCATCACCTGGTCGGAGTCCGAGATCGAGATCGGCAGCTTTGAGGTCCTCACCCCTGAAGGCGATCCCCTCGTGATCGACTGGGATTATGCCTGCCAGGAGCCGGGCTGGTGCAAGCTCGACTGGGTACTGGTTGACCCGGCGCAGCCGCGCGCCGTCAAGGCCAGCAACATGCTGGATGTCACCTGGGAGGACCCGCAGGGGGATATCCACCCGCTGGATGGTTTCATTGACCCCTATTATCAGGAAGTCTATCTCGATGCGGCCTCCATTCCCCTGTTCAGCAAGATATCGCGCTACATGGAGCCTGATGCACTGCGCACCTATGTGGAGGCGCTGGAGAAGGAGATCGTCAAATACACGCGCTCTGACCACCCTAACTACGGTAAGGCGGCCAAGCGCATGTACAACGTCTTCCGCCTGACCGGGCGCTTTGAGGAGGCCGCCTATGTGCGCGAGCTGTTCGATGAGCCTGCCGCGCTGCTCTACCAGATCGGCGCCCTGCTGGACGGCCTGTCTGACCTCGGCAGCGAGCCGTCGGCGATTGAGCGCAGCACCCTCACCCAGCAGATCGACGACCTGATCCGCAGCATCAGCGTCGTGGTGGAAGGCCCCATTGAGACCGATCTGATCATGGCGCTGCTGTCCGTCCGCGATGATGTGACCGGCCTCAAGGCGCTTGGCGATCAGTGGTCGGCGAAGCTTGCCGGGATGCAGGACAGCATCAACCAGCTGGTCAATGAGACCTTCGAGACGCAGATCATGGCCATGCCCGCTATCCGGGATTATCTTGAGCATCTGGGCTGAGCAGCCCCCTCTTAGTATCAGGATGTGATATGCCGCAAGAGATTTATGTGAGCACCGATGTGGAGACTGATGGCCCTATTCCGGCCATTTACTCCATGCTCAGCTTTGGCTCCGCTGCTTATCTGGCCGACGGCACACTGCTGGCCACCTTCACCGCCAACCTCGAGACGCTGCCGGGAGCTACCGCCGATCCGGGGGTGATGGCCTGGTGGACCCAGCACCCCGAGGCGTGGGCGACGTGCCGAAAGGACCCTCAGCCGCCTGAGGCGGCGATGGCGGCCTATGTGGCCTGGCTTGAGGCGCTGCCGGGCACGCCGGTGTTTGTGGGCTATCCGGCTGCCTATGACTTCATGTTTGTCTACTGGTACCTGATCCGCTTCACCGGGCGCAGCCCCTTCTCCCACTCCGCGCTCGACATTAAGACACTGGCCATGGCGCTGCTTAAGACGGGCTATCGCATTACTAAATCCGACATGCTTGCCCGCTGGTGTAGTGATCATCCGCACACTCACATCGCGCTGGATGACGCCATCGAGCAGGGGGTTCTGTTCTGCAACATGCTGGCTGATCTTCGCCATCAGCCGCAGGAAGGTTAGGAAGGGATGATGAAAGGCGACCAGGTTGACACCCTGCCGATGGAGATCGCGGAGCCGATCTGCCGCGAGGTTCAGGCCCGGCAGTTGATCAAGGTTTTCACCCAGTGCTGGGGGTGTGTCAGGTTCAGCAAGGGCGATCCGCAGAAAATGTGCGGTGGTATCGTTGCCTGCAACCTCGTCCTGAAGCACTACCGCCGTCAGCATCGCTGACGGCTCCGGCGGCGGGGCGCCGTGGGTGGGGAACTGCTTCTGCGATCCGGGCGTTTGATCTGTGCTATGAGAAGATAATCACGCACAGAAAGGAACGTTGAAAATGGCGATCAGCCATAGAATGATGCTGGCGGCGGTGGCCATGCTGGCGGCTGCGCTGGCCTGCGCTGCGCCTGTGCCAGCCACTGAGCCGTCTGGAGCGGCGCCTGAAAAGCCCACCGGTGCCCCGGTCTCTGCGCCTGCCGCAGCCCCCACCGAGGAACCGACCGCTGCTGTAGCGGCCCCCGCGCCCGCGATCGGTCCGGAGACCGCGGCTGATCTCCAGCAGGTGGCGCAGATCGATCTGGCTGGCGAGACGTTCACGGCGCTGGCCTGGTCACCTGACGGGGGCCTGCTCGCTGTGGGAACGGAGAACGCCGTTCTGCTGGTCGATCCTGTATCAGGGCAGACGACGGCCGCACTCCCGGTCGGCGCGATGGTTTCAACGCTGGCCTTCTCGCCCGATGGACACGCCCTGGCCGTTGCATTGGTGGGGGAGCCTCCAATGGTGCGGCTGTTGAGTGTCGACCCTGCCGCCGCGGTGAGCTATGATGCCATCAACGGTGTGCTGGGCGGCGCGCGCGCCGCCGCATTCTCGCCGGATGGGAGCCTGATCGCTGCTGCGTTCGGAGATGGCACTGCCATCATCTTCCGTATCGCAGACGCCCGGCCACTGCTGACCGTCGACCTGGCCGACATCCTGATCGCCGAGGGCCTGATCGCCGCCGGTGACCCACCGCCGCCCATCGGAGCGGTGGCTTTCTCACCGGATGGATTCCATCTGGCCACCGACTCCGGCGGGATGGGCGTGATCGCCATCTGGGATGCGGGCACCGGCCAGCACATGCGCACCTACACCGCGATGGGCATCATCGCCGGGCCGGTTGCCTCGGCACAGCTCTCACCAACCTGGGCTACGCTGATCTGGGTCTCGCGGGGCAGCGCCTTCCTGATCGATGCCGCCAGCGGGGAGATCCATCAGCAGCTCTCGCATGAGGACTGGGTCTACGGACTAGACGTAACCCCGGACGATCGTCTGATCGCCACCTCATCGCTGGAGACGGTAAACGGTGAGTTCCAGCCGGTGCTCAAGCTGTGGGATGCTGCATCGGGCGCGGAGGTCAGGCTGCTGACAGGCTTCCCCTCGCCGCCGCTGGTGCAGTTCTCGCCGGATAGCACGCTGCTGGCGGCGCTTGATAAGGGATCGCTGACCCTGTGGGGGGTGGGGTCCTGAGCTCATGAATCTCTCCATACGCCGTGCCGTTGTTCAGGATATCCCTGTGCTGACCATCTCCCCCGAGGCAGCGGCATGCTGCCCGGCTGTCTTCTTCATCTCCGGCTACGGGGGACGCAAAGAGCACGGCCTCAGCCTCGGTTATCGGCTGGCTGAGCGCGGCTTCTTCTTCGTTAGTTTTGATGCCCTGTACCACGGGGAGCGCTACGATCGGCGGCTGGACCATGCCGCCGATCCGGCGCTGGGAGGCATTTACCCACCCGACTCTGGCCTTGACACCGGCGGGACCTTCTTCCGGGTGATCCACCAGTGCCTGCTGGATGTTGAAACGCTGATCGAGCATTTCGGCACAGACCCACGTGTTGATGTGACACGTTGTGGGGTCACCGGGCCTTCAATGGGTGGTTATGCCAGCTTCCTGATCTTCGCCAGCATCGCCCGTATGCAGGCGGCTGTGCCGATGATCGGCCTGCCGGGCTTTACCCGGCGCTGGGTCGATCTGCTCGATGAGTGCGCTTATTCCAACGAGGAGTGGGCGGCGGCCCTGGAGCAGATCACGGAGCAGACTCGTGCACACACTGCCTTCATCCGGCAGATCGACCCTTACAAAAAGCTGAAAGAAGCGGCCCCGCGCGCGCTGCTGATCATGAGCTGCGACTTTGACAGCGACCAGCCCAAGCTGTACACGATCTACTGCTATCGCGACCTGCTGCCACACTATGTAGATTCTCCGCAGCGGCTGCGCATCAGGATATATCCAACAGGCCACAACATCACTCCGCAGATGGAGCAGGATGCGGTTGAGTGGTTCTACCAGTATCTCAACCCGCACAGCCCTTAATGGCGTGTTCAGATTCCGGAGCACCACCGGGCTTTTCTTTTTACCCCGGCCTTGTAGAATGGATGCCGGAAAGTATGTTCTTTCACAGGAAGTGCGCGGCATGACCGCAATAGACCGCTATCAGATCATCTCGGAGCTTGGCCGGGGCGGCATGGCGACTGTCTACCTTGCCCACGACCCGCGGTTTGGCCGTGATGTTGCGATCAAGATACTCCCCCGTGAGCTGCTACACAACCCCCTGTTCCGCGAGCGTTTTGAGCGCGAGGCCAGGGCCATCGCCCGCATTGAGCACTCGGCCATTGTGCCCGTCCATGACTATGGCGAGGACAACGGCCAGCCGTTTCTGGTGATGCGTTACATGCCCGGCGGCTCACTGGCCGACCGTATTGCCAGGCAGGGGGCGCTGCCCCTGGAGGATATTCGGGCCGTGCTGGACAGGGTGGCCGCCGCACTGGATGCCGCCCACCGGCTTGGCATCATCCACCGCGATGTCAAACCGGCCAACATCCTCTTTGATTCGTATGGCGAGGCCTACCTCTCCGACTTCGGCATCGTCAAGCTGAGCGAAGGCGTCACGCAGTTAACCGGCAGCGTTATGGTTGGCACCCCCGCCTATACGGCCCCCGAGATGGCAGGTGGCGATGGCATCACGCCGCTGGTCGATGTCTACGCGCTGGGGGTGACGCTTTTCCAGATGCTGACGGGGCGGCTTCCCTATGAGGCCGGGTCGCCGCTGGGGATGCTCATGGCGCATGTGAACAGGCCGGTGCCGGATGTGCGCCTCCTGCGCCCCGGCCTGCCGGATGCTGTGCAGGCCGTGATCGAGCGTGCGCTGGCCAAAAAGCCGGGAGACCGCTATCAGTCGGCGGGTGCGCTGGCCGAGGCCCTGCGTGCAGCCCTGCAAACAGCCCCGCGGGGCAGTGTGGGGGCTGTGTCCCTTGTCGATTCTGGCAGGCTGTCTGTGCCGGAAGAGGCGGAGGCTACCGTGCCGGATTCCCCGGCAGCGCGCCCTGTGCGACGCTGGCCACGCCGGGTGGCTGCCGTGCTGCTGCTTCTGGCGCTGCTGGTCAGTGGACTGCTGCTGCCGCGCCTCTTCGACGATGATGGCTTGCAGCCAATACAACCGGTCTCATCAACCGGGGATGGTGCGCGGTCCCCCCTTGGGCCTCACCAGATCGCCCTGAACGGCGTCTCTCGAAATGCCGATTGGGAACCCTACACCGAGCAGATCAACGGTGTGTTGATGGCGCTGGTGCCCGCGGGATGTTTCCAGATGGGCAGCACCGATGATCAGATCACGTATGCGCTGGCCGTGCATGGCTCAGAGATTGATAGGTCATTCTTTGAAGACGAGCAGCCCGCCCACCACGTGTGCTTCACGCGGCCCTTCTGGATCGATGTGTATGAGGTGACCAACGAGCAGTACGGCTCCACCGGTTGCGCAGGCTCTTCCTCGCAGCCTGATCAGCCGCGCAACTGCGTGAGCTGGAATGATGCGCTGGCCCACTGCCAGGCGCGCGGAGCCCGCCTGCCCACCGAGGCCGAGTGGGAGTACGCAGCGCGCGGCCCCGATGCCCTGATCTATCCCTGGGGGGACTCATTCGACTGCAGCCGCGGCAGCTTCGATGATGAGACACGTGTGCAGGCGGGGGCTGTAGTTGCCGGGGCAGGCTGTGACGGCTTCGGTGCGACCGCGCCGGTTGGCAGCTTCCCGGATGGCGTATCCTGGGTGGGGGCTTATGACCTCAGCGGCAACCTGTGGGAGTGGGTGAATGACTGGTATGACAGCGCCTACTATAGCACCCTGCCCGATGGCATCACCGACCCCCGGGGGCCGTCGAGTGGAACGGCCCACGTGCTGCGCGGCGGCTCGTGGTATTACGGCATGCCCAGCGACCTGCGCAGCGCCCGCCGCAACGGCGATGACCTATCCCCTGGTGACCTTAATGATGGCTTCCGGTGCGCCCTCTCTTACAGTCCGTAGGCGGCCCTACCCGGTGTTCTTCGATCTGTTATATAATGAAGTGTAGGGAGGCACCGGACCCATTACCCACATGATCCATGGTATCCGGCTGGCGCTGGCCCGCCAGCCAATCTGCGGGGCGCTTACCCTCCATTCCGGCTACCATTTCCGCGTCAGATAGCTGAATTTCCCCCTATCACAGGCGTGCCGATGCTCCCTCGCTCACAGGATCAACCGAGGGACGGTTATGCCCGGCCTCGCACCAACGAAAAGAGGAGCCGATGACCACTTCAGGGATTACAACGATTGAGAACTTCCGCCATGTTGTCACGCTCAAGGATGGGGCACGTGTTCTGTTCCGCCCGCTGGCTGCCGCTGACTATGAGGGCCTGGTCAGGCTTTTTGTCCCCCTCACGCCAGAGGACCGGGAGACTGTGCGTGAAGATATCACGCCTGAGGTGATCCGCCACTGGATCGATTCGCTGGATTATGAGCGTGTTCTCCCCCTTGTGGCAGAGGTGCGCGGTGAGATTATCGGGGAGGGTACCCTGCATTATGGCCAGGGCGCACACCGCCATCTGGCCGAGGTGCGCATTTTTCTCGCCAAGGCATGGAGGCAGCGAGGCCTGGGTAGTAAATTATTGCAAACACTGATTGACGTAGCCCGGCGTCAGGGAATACATTTGCTCCAGGCAGAGATCGTCGCCTCGCATGTGCACGTCATCAAGGCCTTTCAGGCCCTGGGCTTTCAGGTGGTGGCCACCCTGGATGACTACTTCATGCTGCCGGATGGCCGGACGACGGATGCCGTCATGATGCTCAACAGGCTGATCGGCGCCACCAACGACTTCTGATCCGGGGCCCGGGCGCTGGAAGGGGCTGCGGATTCTGGTGCTATTTCAAGACCGCATCCAGCGCCTCACCCAGTGAGCGCACCCGTATCGCCTTGATCGACTCGGGCAGCGGGTCGCTATCGCGCCGCACTGAGCGCGGCACCAGCGCGCGCCGGAAGCCCAGCTTGGCGGCCTCACGCAGCCGCGTCGGGATCTGGCTGACGGCGCGCAGCTCCCCGCTCAGGCCGATCTCGCCCACCATCACCAGGTCGGCGGGCAGCGGGATATCGCGGGCGCTGGAGGCAATCGCCATCGCAACGGCCAGATCGGCGGCAGGCTCATCGATGCGCAGGCCGCCGATCACGTTCACAAACAGGTCCTGCTCATACAGGCGGATGCCCGCCCGGCGCGTCAGCACCGCCGCCACCAGCAGCAGCCGGTTCAGGTCAATGCCGTTGGCAGTACGGCGCGGGTTGGGGAAGCTGGTGTTGGTCGCCAGCGCCTGCACCTCGGCCAGCAGGGGGCGTGTGCCCTCCATGGTGACGACGATCGCCGAGCCGGACGCATTGACCACCCGCTCGGCCAGAAAGGCCTCAGAGGGGTTGGTCACCTCGACCATGCCCGCCCCCTGCATCTCAAAGACGCCCACCTCTGAGGTTGCCCCGAAGCGGTTTTTGACGCTGCGCAGCAGGCGGAATGCCTGAAAAGCGTCCCCCTCCAGGTAGAGCACGGTGTCAACGATATGCTCCAGTACGCGCGGCCCCGCGATGCTGCCCTCTTTTGTCACATGGCCCACCAGGAAGATGGCGATACCTGTCTCTTTGGCGATCCCCTGGAACACGCCCGTGCAGTGCCGCACCTGTGACACGTTGCCGGGCGCGGAGTCGAGGCTCTCGCTGAACGTGGTCTGCACAGAGTCGATCACGACCACCACCGGGTTCAGCGCGGTAATGTGGCCCAGGATGGCCTCCAGGCTGGTCTCGGCCAGCAGATAGAGATTTTCGGCGGTGATACCCAGCCGGTCGGCGCGCATCTTGATCTGCCCGGTAGATTCCTCACCGGAGACATACAGTACAATTCCAACTGTCTCGGCAATCAGTGCTGCCACCTGCAGCAACAGCGTCGATTTGCCGATGCCCGGCTCGCCACCGATCAGGATCAGGCTGCCCGGCACGATGCCGCCGCCCAGCACGCGCGAGAACTCCTCCACCGGGAGCTGGATGCGATCCCAGGGGTCACCGGCGACCTCAGAGAGGCGGCGCGGCTCCGACCGCGTGCCTGCCCCCTGGCGGCGCGCCCCGGCGGCCTCCGGCTCCGTGACCTCCTCAATGAAGCTGTTCCACTTCCCACAGGTGGGGCAGCGCCCCATTTCGCGCGGGGATCGGCGGCCACAGTTCTGGCAGACGTAGGTGGTGCGTGCTTTGGCCATTTATGCTCGCTTTCTGCCCGGCATCAGGGCAGCAACCAGGATCAGCAGCAGGACCAGCCCGCTGATCGCTGCCCCGATGGTAAACGTGGTTGGCAGGTAGATCATCTCAATGTGGTGCTGCCCGGATTCCAGCGGCAGCGCTCGCAGCCCGGCATTGGCTCGCCAGATCGGGGCGGGCTCGCCATCGACTACCGCGTGCCAGCCGGGTGCGTACATCTCGCTCAGCACCAGCACGCCGTCCGCCGGGGTATCCACCTCCAGCCAGAGGCGCTCCGGTGCATAGGTGATAATACTCACCCGTGCGTCCGCGGGAGGAGTCTCCGGCAGGTCCAGTGGCGGCTGCTCGGTCAGGATCACCGCTGCCGCCGGGTCAAACCCCGGGTCGGCCAGCCAGCCAAGCGCCTGATCATCCTCACCTGTCACCATTACGCGGTAGGTCATCCAGGCGCGTGGGAAGGGGTTTTTGTACTCGTGCAGATGCACGGCAAAGTCGTTGACATATGCAGTCGCCACGATCGTTGAGGGCATCTCCAGCTCCACCCAGTCGGTCATCACGTATTTGACGGCAAAGAGCTGATGCAGACGCTGGCGCGGCAGGTGCGAATATCCCTCCCAGGCGGCCAGCCGGAACGGGTTCAGCCCCCAGACATCCTGTAAGCCGAAGATGGAGCCGAAGTTGCCGCGATCCAGCCCGCGCGCGCCATCCACGCGGAACAGGGTCGGGTCTTCCTGCATGATCTCAACCAGCGCCGGAACCGGCGTCATCTGGCGCTGGCTTGCCGGCAGGAGCTGCCAGTTCGTATCCATGTTCAGGGTGAACAGGTCAAATACCAGCAGGCCCACCAGCGCGGGCGCCCAGCCGATCTTGCCTCGATCCTGGGCAGCCCACCCGATTACGATCCATGTCAGTGCCAGCAGGATGGCCAGCAGTACGCTCCCGGCGGGCAAGCGGGTGACATCAGGGTTGGGGAAGAGGTGCAGCAGGATGATGATGCCAATTGCCGACGCCGTACCGATCAGGGCCAGGGTGCCCAGAACGCGGCGCAGTCGGGCATGTTCCTCACCTGTCAGCCCATCCAGCAGCGCCCGGACCCCCAGCGCGGCCAGGGTTGCCAGGCTGAACGAGACCAGATAGGCGATGCGCTCCTGGTTGCGGAACAGACCCGCGCCCGGCACGATCAGATAGGCCAGGCGGTACAGCAGCGTGCCCCCGCCGAACGACAGCCCCAGCGCGATCAACGTGAAGCCACCCCAGAAGCCCGCCCCCGCCGGTTTCTTCCACAGGGCGATACCCGCCAGAGCCAGCCCGGCGATCCCCACATACAGCGGTGCCCACAGTGAGAACACATAGGGCAGCAGGGCGCCCGCCAGCTCGGCGAGGGCAAAGCCGCCTGAGAGGGCATGGAAGCCGAACTCGGTGCGGATGGTGTATGGGTAGTATTCTAAGCCGGGCAGAAGCTGGACGGCGGCCAGCGCATAACCCGCGCCGCACACCAGCGCCAGCACCAGCAGCGTCTGCGTCCAGGACAGCCCCGTGGCCACGGCGCGGTGAATGATGTAGGCGATTAGTGCATAGGTGAGATACAGGCTGGTTTGCGGATGCCCGGCCAGCAGGCTGAGGCCCAGCGCCAGCGCGCTCAGGGCCAGCCAGCGCCTCCGCCAGGGTAGCCAGACGTCATCACCAGAGCTGCCTGCTGAGGCCCGGTAGATACCCAGCAGCGCCAGCGGGAGCCATATCCCCGCCTCCAGGATAGTGGTTTGAAGCGGTGGATAGCTGACCTGATAACCGCCAAAGGCGAAGGTCACCGCACCGACCAGCCCGGCCAGGCCTGACCCGGTGACTGCCCGCAGGAAAAGATAGGTCAGCACGGCGGCCAGCCACACGTGGGCGATCAGCTCACCTTGCAGGGTGGCATAGGTGAACCCCCCGGTGATCTGGCTGATGGCGATGGTCAGCAGGCGCACAGGGTAGAATACCGCTGCCTGAGGATCGGCGATGAACGGCTGGCCGCCGTAGTTGTAGGGATTCCACAGCGGGATTTCACCCGCCGACAGACGCAGCGCGGCGTGGCCCGCCAGCCCGAAGTAGATGCCTGTGAAGTCGCCTTCGGGCAGCGAGACCTGATCGGCAAGGGATGGGGTCAGCACCCGCCAGAAGAAGATGCCCCACAGCAGCGTTAGCACAGCCACCGCCGCCAGGTCCTTCCGGCGTGGGGAGACATCCAACCATGCCCTGATGCGCTCAACAACCATTTTAAACCATTCCATGCCGAAGGGGTGATGCGTGAGCAGCACGCATTCTACCGTTTGCGTTTCCGGGCTGTCAAACAGGGCACATAGGGCATAGATGGTTGAAATACCGGATCAGGGATGGTATACTCTATTTATTATTTAGAATAATTATTATTTTGTAATGAA
>FWWM01002614.1_pt1 | contig 47883 bp, 45 predicted proteins | sample 2228351 | NCBI WGS metagenome assembly FWWM01 (sample SAMEA103939774, study PRJEB20133) | metagenome | reverse complement strand
CTGACCCGCCGCTATGCCACCGAAATCAGCATCCTCATGAGCCCCGAAGGTGACATCCCCGCCCCGGACGTCAACACCAATCCCCAAATCATGGACTGGAGCATGGACACGTACTACATGCACAAGGGCTACACCGTGCCGGCCGTGATCACGGGCAAGCCGGTGGAGGTGGGCGGGTCTCTGGGCCGCTTCGAGGCAACGGGCCGGGGCGTGGTCATCACCACGCTGGAGGCCCTCAAGCACCTGGACATCCCCGTTGAGGGCGCCAGGGTGGTCGTGCAAGGCTACGGCAATGTGGGCTGGGTAAGTGCCTACCTGCTGCATGACCTGGGGGCGAAGGTAATCGCCGTCAGCGATTCGAGGGGCGGCGTCTACAATCCTCTGGGGCTGGACCCGCGAGAGGTGATGAAGCACAAGCGGGAGACGGGGTCTGTGGTGGGCTTCCCGGCCACGGACACCGTCACCAACGAGGAATTGCTGGCTCTCGACTGCGAGGTGCTCATCCCGGCCGCTCTGGAGGACGTGCTGACGGGGGAGAACGCGGATCAGGTGAGCGCCAGGGTGGTGGCGGAAGGGGCCAACGGCCCCACGACGCCGGAGGCCGACGAGATCCTGTACGACAAGGGCGTGTTTGTGATCCCGGACATCCTGTGCAACGCCGGCGGGGTCACGGTGTCCTACTTCGAGTGGGTGCAGGACCTGCAGGCTTTCTTCTGGTCCGAGGCCGAGATCAACCAGAAGCTGGAAGAGATCATGAAGCGGAGCTTCCATGAGGTGCTGGCTATGGCCCAGGAGAAGCAGGTCAACACGCGGATCGCGGCCTACATCCTGGCCATCAAGCGCGTCGCCGACGCCATCATGATCCGCGGCATCTACCCGTAGCCGGCAACCGAGAGGGAGCCATGTGGCGCTCCCGTCGTTCAACGGCGATTCAAGGGGACCGGGAGTGCCCTCTCGGTCCCCTTTTCCCTGTAGGTGGGAAGGTGGTGCAGTAGGACGGCATCACATAGCGGGGTGTTCGTAGCCAGGCACGGGACGTAGTGGAGTGCCGCTCCAACCCGCGAACGCCACTCCGCTCTCGCTTCGTGGCTTACTACGAACTGACCACGATGTCTTGTGGTGCTCCGGGTAGTGTTTGACATGCCACAAGTTTCGGCTTTTCTGGCGCGCAACATCGTGGCCATCTTCTTCGTCTATGGCCTGGCCTTCTTCAGCATGGGCCTGGCGGTTCTGCTGGAGTCCCGGCGGGCCTCTGAACTGCCCATCGCCCGAGCCATGGGCCTTCTGGCCGGCTTCGGCCTTCTCCACGGGATACACGAGTGGATGGAGATGGCCGAGATCATGGCCTCTCAGACCGGCCCCTGGCAGCCCATCTGGCTCTTTGGCACAGGACGCCTGGCTCTTTTGGCCCTTTCATTTCTTTGCCTCTTCGCCTACGGAGTACGTCTCATCCTGGCGGAGAAGTATTGGCCATGGCGGGTGCTGGGGCTGACGGCGGGAGCTGGCCTGTTGTGGCTCACCGCGTCTCTGGCTTTGGGCTGGATCTTCAAGCTGCCGGAGAAGGATTGGCTTGACGCCGGAGATGTGCTGAGCCGCTACATGCTGGCTGTGCCGGGCGCTATCCTGGCCTCGTGGGCTTTGGTGTTGCAACAGCAAGCTCTGAGGGAGAAAGGCATGCCGTCCTTCGGGCGTGACCTGCTGTGGGCTGCCGGGGCTTTCTTCTTGTACGGCGCCCTGGGCCAGATCTTCACCCGGCCCAGCATCCTCGCCACCTCCACCATCCTCAACAGCGAATTGTTCTTGCGGCTTTTCGGGTTTCCCGTGCAACTCTTTCGCGCCGTCATGGCGACCATCATAGCCTTGTCCATCATCCGCGCCCTGCGGGCTTTCGAGTTGGAGAGCCGGCGCCGGCTGGCTGCCGCCAACGAGGCCCGGCTGGCCGCCCAGCGGCAGGCCCTCGAAGAACAGCGCAGACGACAGGAAGAGATAGCCCAGCTCAACCGGGAACTGCAGACAGCAGCTCGGGAGCTCTCCGTGCTCTACGACCTCTCACGCATCCTGGCCTCTACCCTGGAGCTGGACACCTTGCTCCAAGAGGCGGTGCGCCGTGTGGTGCAGGCGCTGGAGCCCGTCAATGCGGCGGCCATCTGGTTGCGCGATGAAGCCACGGGTGAAGTCAACATCGCGGCGCGGGAAGGTTGCCCCGGCGTACAAAGGGCCGGCGAGGGGGCTGGAGGCATGATTCCTATGAGGCGTGTGCGCAGGGTCGTGGAGGCCGTGATTAAGGGCGGGCAGACCGTGGGATGGTATGGGGATGAAACCATGGCCGCCATCCAGGCCGAGGCTTCCGCCCAGGCCGGAGGTGAACAATCGGACAGACGCCCACGCATAGTAGGAGTGCCCTTGCTTTCAAAGGGCCAGGCCATAGGTGCGCTGGTACTGGGTGTGGGCCTCCATCAGGAGGGTTTCTCCCCGGCGGACCTCCCCCTCATGCGAGCAGTGGCGGCGTCTCTCAGCATGGCTGTGGAGAACGCTTTCTTGTACCACGAGGTGAAGAGCCGCGAGACCCTGCGAGGAGAGTTGCTGCATCGCGTCGTGTCGGCGCAGGAGTCCGAGCGCCAGCGCATCGCGCGAGAGTTGCACGATGAGACAGGGCAAGCGCTCACCGCATTGGCCTTGGGGCTCAAGGCCGCGGCGGAGAACCTGGAGCGAGACCCACGCTTGGCTGCGAAACAACTCGATGAGCTCAGACAACAGACCAGTGCGGCCTTGGATGCCTTGCGGCGCCTGGTAGCAGACCTGCGCCCTTCACAGTTGGATGACTTGGGTCTGGCCGCTGCCTTGCGCTGGTACGTGGACGACTATCGCAGCAGGCTGGCGATTGACGTGGCTGTGAAGATCCGGGGGACGCCCCGGCGGCTCAAGCCCGAGGTGGAATCAGTCCTGTTCCGCATCGCCCAGGAAGCGCTCACCAACGTGGCCAAGCACGCCAGGGCCAGCCGCGTACAGGTTGAGCTCGACTTCGGCGAATCGTTGGTCAGCCTCAGCGTGACTGACGACGGCATAGGGTTCAACCCGGTCCATGTCTTGAGGCCACAGGCACATCGGAAGGCATGGGGACTCCTGGGGATGCAGGAGCGGGCTGACCTGATGGGGGGCCGCTGCCACATCATTTCTCGCCCCGGACATGGCACCCGCATCCATGTCGAACTGCCCCTGGGCGAAGAGGCGATGGATCATGAGAAAGATCAGGCTGCTCTTGGTGGATGACCACGCGGTGGTTCGCTCCGGGCTGCGCATGTTGCTCGAAGCTCAGCCCGATATGCTCATAATCGGGGAGGCCGACACCGGGGTGATGGCAGTGGAGAAGGCACGCGAATGCCACCCCGATGTGGTGCTCATGGACATCACCATGCCGGACATGACCGGCATCGAGGCCACCCGGCACATCAAGCGCGTGTGTCCCAACACGGCCATCCTGGCCCTCACGATGCACGAGGACGAGACGTACTTCTTCGAAATGCTCCGCGCTGGCGCCTCCGGCTACGTGCCCAAGCGGGCGGCTCCCGACGACCTGGTGGCCGCCATCCGCACCGTCCATCGCGGGGACGTCTTCCTGTATCCCTCGCTGGCCAAAACGCTGGTGCAGGACTACCTCCGCAAGGTGAGGGACACGGGTCAAGCGGACATCGAGGAGCGCCTGACGCCCAGGGAGGAGGAGGTCTTGACGCTCATCGCCGAGGGGTTGCGCAATCGAGAGATCGCCCAAGCCCTCTCCATCAGCGTGAAGACGGTCAGCCGGCATCGCGAGAACATCATGCGCAAGCTGAACCTGCACGACAGGGTGGAACTGGTGAAATACGCCATCGAGAAGGGGTTGATCCAGGTCGGCGATTGATCTCTGCTGGATGTGAGTTGTGTTGGTGCACGACGAAGGAGCCGGGCGTCTGCCCGGCTCTTTTCGTCACTAGACATTGGCACATTATGAATTGGATCAACTTGCCCGACGCATGCCAGCGGTCGAACAGGACATAGACTTGGTAGCCTTGCGGCAGATGCGGTCGCAGTTCTTCCAGCATCTCCTGCGCCAGTTGGTTCTTGGTCCTGAACCCCAGGCGCTGTCCCTTGGGCCGACTCCGGTTGAGCCGCCGCACCGTCTTCTCCCGCAGGTACAGCCGCCAGGCGAAGGTATAGCCCCACTCGCCGATTTGCACCCGACAGGTGAGGTGCACCGCTCCCTTGCCGTAGGCCGTCTGGCCTTTCCGGCGGCCGCATGAGCATGGACCACGTCCACCGCTTCCGGGTGGGTGGTCTCCTCGTCTTTGCGTGTGAGGGAGTCATCAATACTCACCCAGATGATGGGGGCCACTCCCACCAGCACCGCCCACCGGACCAGATCGGTCATGACGAACTCCGCCAGGCCTTGCCATACTTCCTCAGCTGTCCAGGGGCTGACCCGAAAGCCATCCGCCACCGCGGTGACGTCGGGCGCTGCCACTTCCGTCACTCAAGTTGGAGATATGCCCCATGTCTGGTTCCAGGAAGCTCCTCCATCAGGCCTGCGCTGAGCCTGTCGAACTGTGCGCGACGCCATCCGGGTCAAACACCAGGCCTACAGCACCAAACAGAGCTACGTCGGCCGATCGAACCCTTTATCCTCTTCCACGGCAAACGCCCTCCGAGGCTCAAGCCGGCAGCCCGCTGGATTAGCAGGCCCAAAACCCCGCCATAGGCCAATGCGGTCTTAAGCTCGAATCAGCCGCAGACAAGTCACCTCGGGAGGGCAGTGGAGCCGTACCGGCAGCCAACCGACACCAATGCCCCGATTGACGTAGACCCAACTGGAGCCATGACGGATCAGCCCGGCCATGTATCGCCGGCCCAGGCACAGCGGCACCAGGGGAGGACCTACCAGGGGCAGCAGGATCTGACCCCCGTGGGTGTGGCCGCAAAGGATCAGGTCAATGCGCTCCTCCGGCAACCACTCGGCAAAGTCCGGGTTGTGAAGCAGCAGGATTCGCAGCTCATCCCCAGGCAGGTCTGCCAGCAGCCGCGCCAGGGTATCTCGGACCTCCTGCTGCATCGCGGTAAAGCCCCTGAAGCGGCCCCGCAGCATCCCACATGTCACCCCGCCATCCTCGATGCCCAGCAACCACAAGCGGACCCCGTTCAGGTGCAAAGCCTGACGGGCATCGCGCAAGACGGTGACCCCCACGCGCTCCAAGTCGCCGGCCACAGCATCTGCGTCCACCCACACATCGTGGTTGCCCAGGACGGCGTACACCCCCAGGGGCGCCTCCAACCGGCGCAGTTCCGCAGCCCAGGACCCCTCATAGTGAGCAGAGCGGCTGACGAAATCGCCGGTGAGCACAATCAAGTCTGCCTGCATGCTCAAGGTGAGGTCAACGACCCGGCGCACGTCGGCGTGACCCACAAAGGGCCCCCAATGAAGGTCGCTGAGCTGGGCGATGGCCAGCCCCTCCAGTTCCGCCGGCAGGTTCGCCAGGCTCACATCCACGTGCTCGACTACGGGCGACCGGGAATCGAAGCCGGACGTCAACTCCCCCATGCGCCTGGCCAGGGCTCCTAGACCCAAGCGCCGCAGCACGTTGCCTTTCCACATCCTGTCCATTTGCCACTCCACCACCCAGGATGCCCGCAATTCTAGCTTAATCCGCCCACCATCGCAACCTGTCTCACAAATGGGCTGGGGCAGAGACCCCACACAACCAGGTTGTGTCCCCGCCTGAAGACGAGATTTTGGGGTGCACACCGCATTGCAAAATGGGTCACTCAGCCAATTGAAACCCAGCCCACCATCGGGTATCCTGTTAGTGGATGAGGTTGTCCATCGTTACGCTGGGCCAAAGGCGGCTCACGAGGTGACAAAGAGGTCGCGCAATGGTGGACATCGGCCGCAAGCTGATGTCGCGTCGGGCGGTAGCCACGCTGCTGTTCTGCGCTGTGGCTGCAATCCTGTTTGGCACCGGGCTGGCCCTGGCGGGTCCACCTACAGACCCACCGGTCAGCCCAGTTATCCTTCAGGGCTCCCAGGGTTGCGCTGACTGCCACCAACAGGAGGTGGCAGCTTAGGAGAATTCACCCCATGGCACAGCCTGGCGCAACGAAACGTTCCAGCGCATCTGGAAGACCGAAGGGAACGCGGAACGCTGTCTGGCCTGTCACACCACGGGATACGATCCCAAAACGGGGTCAGCCGTGGCCAAGGGGGGTGGCGTGCGAGGCGTGCCACGGCCCTCTGGCAGAAGGTCATCCCGACACGGCCATCATGACGCTGCCACAGGATTCAGAAACGTGCCAGCCGTGTCATGGGAACACCTACCAGGAGTGGCAGGCCGGCACCCACGACCAACACGGGATACAGTGCTTCTACTGCCATGCTCCACACGACCAGGCGTTGCGCGTCCAACCAGAGGGCCGACTGTGTTCGGCCTGTCACAGCCAGAGGATGGAGGAACTATCCAACGCCACCCACGGCGTCCGTGGCCTGGACTACACTACCGGTCACATGCCGGGTCGGCAAGCGGTCCTGGGTGGGGTTGGGAGCAGTGGCGTGCCAGCCCACGATCTGTCCTTGGGGGTGGGCACGTGCACCGAGTGTCATCGGGGTGATGTGCACACCGGACACGGGTTAGCCACTCTGGAAGCTCAACTTGACCGGTTGCAGAATGTCGGCGTCGTCCTGCCAGAGGAGCAAGGGCCGTCGCTGTCCGAGCAGGTGGATATCTTGGAGCAGGAAGTGCAACCGTGCGCACTGCCACCGTCATCGCGCTGGGTGCCGGCCTTGGGATTGGAGGGTTCCTGGGGTTGGTAGTAGCCCTTGCCATCTTCTCAGCCTTCCAAAGGAGGGGATAGCCATGAGTCCGAAAGCCAGCCTGGGGCTAACTCGACGGGAACTGCTCAAGTTGCTGGGAGCGAGTACGGCGACCCCGGCTTTCGGCGGACCTGGGGTGGTTTCCGCCGGCGGCGCGAGCCCCGAAGCTGACACCCTTGGTTTGCTGATTGACACCACGCGGTGCGTGGGGTGCCGAGCCTGTCAACGGGCGTGCAGTCAGGCGAACAACCTGGCGCCTCAGCAGCCGGTTGACCTGGGTGGGTCTCCTGGTCCGCCCAGGCAGTGGCTCTCGGCTCAGGTGTGGACGGTGGTGGACTATCGGGTCGTCAAGACCCCGAAGGCCCAACACCAGACCTGGCGCACCGTGAAGCGTCAGTGCATGCATTGCCTGGAGCCCGCCTGCGCTTCGGTGTGCCCCGTGGGAGCGCTGTACAAGACGCAGGAAGGACCTGTGATCTACAGATCGGAGCGCTGCATGGGCTGCCGCTACTGCATGATTGCCTGCCCCTTCGACGTACCCAAGTTTGATTGGCAGTCGGGCCTCCCGCTCATCGGTAAGTGCACTCTGTGCGCCCCGAAGCTGGCCGCCGGTTTGAAGCCCGCCTGCGTAGAAGCCTGCCCGACCGGCGCCCTCAGGTTCGGACGGCGTGACCAACTCTTACAGAAAGCCCAGGCCAGAATCAAAGCCATGCCCGATCGCTACTTTGACCACATCTACGGCGAGCACGAAGTTGGCGGCACCTCGATCCTCTACCTGGCCGACGTTCCCTTTGAGCAACTGGGGTTCCGGACCGACCTGGGTACCGAGCCACTACTAGACCTTACCTGGCGGGTGATGTCAAAGATACCCTTTCAACCTTCAAACGTATCACCCCATGGTCCGCCCAGCCGTCCTCACGGCCTTTCTGGGCTATCTCCTCGTGGTGATAGCCCTGCTCTTCGACCTGGGAAGGCCATACCGCATCTGGCACCCCATCATCTACTGGCAGCATCACTCGGTGATGTTTGAGGTAGCCGGGCCTGTATACGCCCCATCCTGGACGGAGATCGTGGTGACGTTGACGCTGATCTCGCTGGGGGTGGTGGCTTTCGGGTTGGCCGCAAAGTACCTACCCGTGTTCACCGAAAGCCATGCCGAGGCCTCAGCGACCTAGGCCTGCGGGTGAGATGATCAATGGAGAAAGGCGGTGAAGTTCGATGGCTGACATCTTCATGATTGCATTCACGTTCTTCCTGCGGTTGGGTTTGCCGCTGCTGCTCGTGGTGGGAGGGGGCTACCTGCTGGTGCGCTACCTGAGGGTGAGAGCTCCCACCGCCATTCAAGCCCCGCCGGAGGCCGATGAACTCGCACCAGCGGAGTGGGCCAGAGCGGTCACGGTCCCGCCCCCTGTGCCCTGCTGGGTGCAGCTAGGGTGTGCCGAGGAGCGTCGCGCAGCCTGTCCGACTTTCCAGCGGCCACAGGTCCCTTGCTGGCTGGCCGTGCAGGTGGCCGAGGGGCAGTTGCGTCCCAATTGCTTCTCATGCCAGATGTATCGCATCCAGAAGGCAGAGCGGCCTGTGGAACTGCGGGTCATCAAAGGGCGCAGGGTCGCGAGGGACTGAGGCCCACAGGGGCCATGCGATCGGCTTCTATGCTTCCTGAAGCGCAAGGGCGGCCAGCGCTTCCTGGGCCAGCTTGAGCCTGCCTGAGGCCCCGTTGTGGGCGAAGATGTCCGCGGCCTGCTGCAGGCGAGCGCGTGCCGCCTCCACTTCCCCCTCCGCCCGCAGGGCCAGCCCCTGCACGTAGTAGGTCTTGGCCAGCTCGTGTTGGTCACCCAGGGCCTGGAAGATGGCCACGCTCCCGGCGAAGTGCTCGCCCCCCTCCTCCCACCGGCGCTGTCCCAGCGCCGCCACTTTCCCCAAAGTCCGCAACGCTACCCCCTCCAGCGTGCGGTTCCCCATTTGCCGCGCCTTGGCCAGAGCCTGCTGCGCAGCCCCGTAGGCTTCCGCCACGTCTCCCTCGGCCAGCCTGATCTCCGCCAGCACACGAAGGGCTTCCGGCAGCAGCCACTCCGCCTCAATGTCCCTGCAGATGTCAATGGCTTGTTGGACCAGCTCCAGGGCCTTCTGCTCATCGCCCAGGTGGTGCAGCATGAGGGAAAGGTTGGTGGCGGAGATGGCCAGCCCGTAGATGTCACCGATCTCCTTCTTGATGTCGAAGCTCTTCTGGTAGTAATCGCGGGCCGCCGCATAATCGCCACGGCAGTAGTGCACCACCCCCAGGTTGTTGTAGAGGGTAGCTGTCCCCTGGATGTCGCCCAGTTCCTCGCGCAGTGACAGGCTTTGCCGCAAGTGCTCGATGGCCAGATCGTACGCGCTCTGATGCAGGTAGGCGGACCCCAACGTGTTGTACAACCAGGCGCGCTCCAGCCGGGAATCAACCTCGGCGGGAAGGGCCTCGATGCACTCCAGGTTCCGCCGGCACAGCTCCACGGCCTCCGCATAGCGGCCCTGCCGGATGTACACCAGGGCGATGCCGTCGTCCAGACGGGCCATCTCCAGACACTGGTCATCGCCGGCCAGCAGGCGCTTGCCCATCTCCAAGTGCTCTAACGCGCGCTCGTAGTCGCCGCCCCGCTCGTACACCCGGGCGATCTTGCGGTGAATCTCCGCCCGGTGCCCTCCATCTTCGGACGGCTGCAGGCTCTCCAGCACGGCCCGGTAGGTGGCGACGGCCTGATCGCGCTTGCCCATCAGGGTGTACACATCGCCCATGCGCTCCAGGAGAGCCGAGCGGTTGGCCGGGTCGCGGGCTAGCTCCAGGGCGCGCTGGTAGTGCTCAATGGCCTTGTCGTTGGCGTACACCTTGCGGGCCTTGTCGCCGGCCAGCAGGCTGTAGGTCAAGGCCTTATCCCGGTTGCCGCCCTGGAGGTAGTGGTACGCCAGGCTGTCAACCACCTCTTCCAGCGCAGCGGCGTGCTCTCGCTCCAGGGTCTCCGCCACCCGGCAGTGGAGGTGCTGCCGCCTGGCACCGCTCAGCCCCTGGTAGGCCACCTCGCGGATCAGCTCGTGGGTGAAGTCGTACTGGCTGCCGGCCTCACTCACGGCCAGCTCGCGGATCAGTTGGGCCTGGAGCAACTGGTCGAGAGCATCCAGGGCTACGATGTCCGGCAGCCCGCTGGCCTGGCGCACGGTGGAGAAGTGGAACTGGTGTCGGGTGACGGCGGCCACGTCGAGGATCTGGCGCGCCGGCTCGTCCAGCCGGTCAATGCGCGCCTGGATGACGTCGCGCACGGTGGGCGGGATGGGGATCCTGGCGTACTCGGTGGCGAAATCCTCCCAGGCGGTGGTCCAGCCCTCCGGTTCCTGTCGCAGCACGCCCTGCTCGAACAACGAGCGGATGACCTCGATGGTGAAGAAGGGGTTGCCTGCCGTCTCGCGGTAGATGCGGCGGCTGAAGCGCTCGCCACCTTCGCTCATGCCGGCCATGTCGCGGATCATGGCCGTCAGCTCCGCCAGGGTCAGGCGTTTGAGGCTGATCTGCTCCAGCAGCCCATCCTGGCGCAGGCTGCGGATGGCGCGCAGCAGCGGCTCCCGGGCTTCTTCGGTGCGATAGGCACCCAGGAGCAGTACCCGGTCCTCGGCCGTAGCGCGGGCTACGTACTGCAACAGAGCCAGAGTGGAGTCATCTGCCCAGTGCAGGTCGTCAAGGAACAGGATGGTGGGCCGCTGATGGCTCAGCCCACTCAGGAACCGGGCCACCCCTTCGAAGAGCCGGCTGCGCTCCTGGGCTGCGTCCAGCGGTACGTTGGGGGGCAGGTCGGGTAGGGTCTCGGCCAACTCCGGCACCAGCCGGCTGACCTCGCGCAGCCACAAGGGAGGCACGTCCAGGCTGCTCACATCCACGTGCGGCAGGTAGCCACGCAGCGCGTCCACCAGGGGTTGGTAGGGCCGGGTCATCTCGGCCTCGTAGCAGCGACCGGCCAGGAAGTGGATTTCGGACTCCAGCGACCTCACCACCTCTTCCACCAGGCGCGTCTTGCCGATGCCCACCTCGCCCTCGATGAACACCACCAGCCCACGGCCCCCGCACACCGTTTCCAGGTAGCCCTGGAGGGCCTGGCGCTCCTCCTCCCGCCCGATCATGCTGGCGTGCAGGTAGGCGGGGAGCGGACGCCGCAGGAGGGTGCGCAGAGCTGGGACCGGCCGGGGTGGGGGGGCAGCGGTTGGGCGTTTGCGAGGGGGTGGCCGGCGGGGAGCCAGGGGTGGCACCTCCAGCTCTTGATTCAGGATCCTCTCGTACAGCTCCGTGGTCTCTGCTAGGGGCGGGACGCCCAGCTCGCGCTCCAGGACCTCCTTGCAGATTTCGTATTGCTTCAGGGCGGCGCTGCGGTTGCCGGCGGCGTAGTACAGGCGCATGAGCTGCCGGTGCACCGTCTCCTGCAAGCTGTCGCAGCTGAGGATCCGGGTGGCATAGCTTATGGCCAGCTGGTACTCGCCGCGCGCCGCGTGGTAGTCGCTGAGGGCGGAGAGAGCGCCCAGGTAGGCGCGCTGCAGGCGGTCGCGCTCGAAGAAGGACCAGTCATCAAACTCGTAGCTGTCCTTGAGGGAGAAGCCCTCCAGGAAGTCGCCCCGGTAGAGTTCGACCGCTTCTCGCAGGTCCTCGATGTCGGGCTCGATGCGGGCCTGGGTTTCCAGGCCCGGCGCCTGTGCGCCAGGCACCCGGTGCTCAAATTCCTCCACGTCCAGCCAGTAGTCGCTCTGGGTGTTGAAGCGGAGCACGCCGCCAGCGGAGAGGATGTAGGGCTGGGCAGCCAGCTCACCGCTCTCCAGTCCGCGCCGCACCTCGTACAGCGCCTGACGCAGGCTGGCCTTGGCCTGGCGATCCGGCGTGTCACCCCAAAACAGGGCCGCCAGCTTGTCCCGCGCATGAGGCTGCCGGGTGGTGATGAGGTAGTAGAAAAGTGCCTGGGACTTGAGTGAGCCTAAGGACAACGGCGTGTCGCCGCGCACAACCTTGGGGGGTCCGAACAGGTAGACCTTGAGGGTCGGCACAGTTGACCTCGCATGATGAGCGCTCACAGCCGGATGAAAGGGAAATGCCAGCAAGAATATGTATGATCGCTAATCTATGAAACGCAACCCATCCGCTTTAGATACGGCTCACGAGAGGGCATAGTGGGCGCATCGAGGAGATTTTAGGGTTCGGCGCGTTGGCGGAGAAGGTCTGAGTAGGAGCCGGCCACCAGGTCGGCCGGGCTCACGCCCAAAGCCTTGAGCAACTCTTTTGCCCGGGCGTGGCACGCGGCTTCGGGATGCTCTTCAGTGACCAGGATCTCGAACTCGATGAAGGTGCCCAGCCCATCCACGGCGTCCAGGTGAATCCGCACGTTATCGAGCAGCCACAGCTCGCGCTGCTTGGCCACCCGGGCCAGCACCCCCAGGGCCGTTGATAGCAGGCCGCAGAGAGCATCCGCGTGGGCGACTTCGACCATGTGGATTTCGCTGACCTTAGGTTGGGGATCATCAGGCCGGTGGTAGTAGACTAGTTGGTCGGAACCCGGCGTCGCCTGTCGCAGCTTCAGGCGTCCCGAGGGCACGCGGAAGTAGGTGTCTACTTGGTGGATGGTTCCCTGACACTCAGCCCCGAGCCTGGCCGCCGCTGTGCGCGCGGCATCCAGGTCCCGACAGACAGCCTTGATCTCTACATTTTTCATTGAGGGTGGCTCGTAGTGCGCGCTTGAGCGCGTCGATGGTCTCAGCGCACTTGCAGCCAATCAACCAAGAGAAACTGGACCCGACTGATGAGCAGGGCCACGCGCGAGACGGCGATGTTGGCGAACAGCGCCCCAAAGGTGATCATCAGGAACCAGCGCCCGAGGGTGGCCCAGGGGCCGATGAGAGCTGTCCGCACGCGGGCCAGCACGGACTCCCGGCTGGCCGTGAAGGTGAAGTACAGCAGCACGGACAGTGTTCCCACCACGATGATGGCGTTGTTGGCAGCCGCCAGCCAGCCGGCCTGCCCACCGCCCAGCCGGTTGGGGTCCAACGTCACCAGGGTGGCTTCCACCTGAGGCAGGAGAGTGCCGCTCAGCGCGCCGCCCATGGCCAACGCCGCCCCCACCCCGAACAGGAAGGCCACAGCCACATTCCCCACCCAGGCGATGGATGGCCAGGCTTTCGTCAGCAGCAGGACCCCCAGTACCAACGGCACCCCCAGGTCCAGGTGGGTCTCCGGGCTCACCACCAGGGGCACGATCAATTGGGGCTCGACCACGGCGTGGTAAGCCACCAGGGCCGCGTAGCCCACGGTGGAGCCCACGAAGAGGTGCTGGGCGATCTGGTAGAGGAAGTTGTCACCCAGCAGGTAGCTGAACACCATCAAGGTCAGCACGGCCCCGACCCACACCCCCAGCAGGTCGTAGTTTATGAGTCCCAGGTACCACTGCAGGTTGGCCCAGATCTGCTGCATGACTGCACCCCGTGATTGCTCAGGCGGCTGCCAGGTGTACGGCAAGCTAGGTGGCCTTTGATGACCGCCCCTGCGTCACCCAAAAGGCCACATTGCCCAGGAGCACCAGGGCCATCAAGGCCAGCAGGCTTAGGGATAGCGCGTCCAGCCGGCCGGCCCAGTCCGCGCTGCCTGAGCTGGCTTGCCCGAACAGAGCCGTGTAGCGCGCGGCCCCCGGCAGCCCGCTGATCAGCCCCACCAACTGGCCGGAATCGAGATAAGGCCGCAACTGCGGTTCCGCGGCGGCACTCACCCCGGCCACCAGCGGGGTCCGGGTGCGCGTCCCCACCTGCTCCACCCACCAGCGCACCGGCTCGCTGTCGCCGGCCAGCACCACGATGAGGCCCAGGTCGTCCAAGCCCGTCACCCTCGCCGTGGCCGGCAACTGGTTGAGGGGCAGACCGGTCAGGTAATCCACAGGCGCCGCCCTCGTCAGCCCCTCCGCCAGCGCCCGCAGGGCAGCCTCACCGCCGGCCAGGTAGCCCAGGTGAACGTAGGCCCGACCGTAGAGCGCTTCTGGATGCGCTGCCAGTTCCCTATCCAGCACTCGCTGGGCCAGGGCCGGACCCTCCGGGACCAGACTGGCGGCCACTACCGGCAGCCCCCGGCTCAGCAGGTGACCGATCAGCGCCTGCGCCTGCGGGTCCAGCTCGCCGGCCGTAGCCGGCGTGTAGTCGAAGGCCACCAGGGCCGGTGTGCCGGCCGGCAGAGCCTCCACTGCCTGGAACACCTTCGTGACCTCCGGTGCCGGTGCCATGAGGAACGACGACCAGCCAGAGGGCGCCAGCAGCGGGACCAGCACGGCCGCTGCCAGCACCAAGGCGATGAGCACCCGGCGCAAGGTGGCCACCCACCGTCGCGCAGACGTCACGCCGGCTTCACCCCTGAGAGGCGCCTCGGTGACCAGGAGGTGCTCCAGGAGCTTTACATCCTCCTGTTCCGTCCTCGTTGGGATGGGCTTCACCGAGGGCGAAGCCGGGTGCGGCTGCGAGATGATGGGCGCAATGGGGATGGGGTTCTTGACGCCGGCCAGGACCGCTGGAGTGTGCCCGGGGGGCGGCGGCTTGCTCAACTGCTCCTTCAAGCCGGGGGCGCTGAGGCGCATCTCCCGCGGCTTCTCCACCTCCTCAGGCTCGGCGGTTTCCGGCTCCTCGGCCGGAGGCGCTTCGGTCGGCACCCCCTCTGCGACGGGCGGCTTCACCTCTTCCCGAAGCTGCTCGACAGCCGCCAGCTCCTCCTCACCCGGCCAGGGAGCTTCCACCGGCGCCTCTGGCGCCTCCGGTGCAGTGGGTTCCAGCTCCGCCAGTTCCTCCTCCGGGAACAGGGAGGCCAAATCGGGCGCGGGCGTGGCCGGCTCTGGCGGCAACCCCGGGAGGCGTCCGCCGCACTCGTTGCAGAACTTGCTGCCGTCGCGATTGGCGGTGCCGCACCTTGGACAGTAGATCATCTCTGTTCTCGTGACAGGCTAATCGGCGTACTGTCGGTCGAAGCCCAACAGCACCCGCATGCCAGTGGCGATGATACCCAGGGCCGCGCCCAGGAGGATGCCCCGGGCGCCGGCCGTCGTAGGCACGGCCAGGATCCAGTCCTTGATGGCTGGCCCCCAGTCCCCCAGCAGCCGGCTGACGGGCACCTGGCCCCACAGCACCAGCAGCCCGGCCACAACCATCAGCAAGGTTTCAAAGCTGCGCGCTCTGAAGGCTCGGAAGGCGGCCGTGGCGATGAAGAAAGCCAGCAGCGCGAAGAAAGTGGCCTGAAGCGGGAACTGCACATTGCGGAAGAGCCAGGCGAAGGCGTAGGCTTGAGTGCCCGGAGCGCCGCTCACCACCACGATCACGGTCATCAGGACCAGGATCAGGCTGTAGAACCAGCCTCGCTCCCGCCGGCGAATCCGCGACAGGTGGCTGCTGAGCAGGTTCAACAGCCCCAGAACGAGGGCAAAGGCGGCCACGATCATCGTCCAGTGCACCAGACGCCGGCCGATGTCATCCAGGACCGGATCGGTGACGAAGAAATCCGCCAGCACCATAAGTCCGCTGGTCACGGCTACGAAGATCGGCAGTACCCGACGCAAGCTGCTGCCTCCCTAGATCCAGCCCAGCGTGCGGCCCACCACGCCCCCGATGATGATGAGGGCGATCCCCCAACGGAGCCAATCCTGAGCCCGCAAGCTGCCCAAATGGCCCATGCGTCTGGCCAGGTACGCGCCGGCGGCGAAAATCTCCTCCCCCAACAGGGTGTGGTCGGTGGAGGGCACGGCCAGGGACAGGGTCTCCGGCGCCACTGCCCCACCGACCTGCTCCAGCCCCTGGAAACCACCCACTTCGCCCATGAGCAAGAACTCGTGGCCGAAGGCCCCCACCATGATGTTGCCCGCCAGGTTCTCGTGCATGAGGATCTCGGCTACTCCGCTGGCGTAGGCTACGGGGTCGCTGGAGATGTAGCGCACGCGGCCCAGGTCCACAGACTGCAGGGGCCCGTGCTGCTCATGCCCCCGGCGAACCACGTCCTGAGCTGCCGGTAGAAGCGTGGGATCAGAGACGGTGACGAAGGGCGACACGTAGCTGTACCCGGTGTGCTCCGCCAGATGCTCCAGGATGGTGAGGCCGGCAATGGTCTCAGCGGTGGACCGACGGCCCAGCCCGGCGGTGCCCATGGAGATGTGAAGGCTGCGGCCGGTCTCCAGCGCCCGGCCCAGCATCCCTCGCAACGCCTCATACGCCTGGATAGGACGCAGGGGAACGGTGATGCCCCGCCGCGCCAGCCAGGCGAACAGCAGGAAAAGGGCGGTGAAAACCAGCAACACCGCCAGCATCAGCCCCTCACGCAGGCCGATGCCGACGCTCGCGGCTAGGTCGAGAAGCTGGACCCACCAGACGTTCATTGGCCTACCCCCGGGCTGATTCAAGGCGCTGCGCCAGCCGGTCTAGGGCCTCCGGCCGGGCCAGCAATTCCGCGTAGCGGCGCACCAGGTCGGGGTCCACGAAGGCAGAAAGCAAAGGCTGGGCAACCAGCAAAGCCTGGCCGGCCAGAAAGGTGACCGGCCGGTGGCACTCCAGCAGGAGCAAGGCAGGGGCTTCGAGGCCCAGGTGGGCAATGCGTTGGGCCAGCCTTTCAATCAGGACGTCATCCCCGCAGGTTGCGTTGCTGTTTGAGGCCTTCAGGGTCATGTGGGACCTCCGCAGCGGACGAGCCACATCCGGGTAACCCTCATGGGTGGGCATCCGGGGTAGCACCACACCCAACCGTGGAACGTTCATGGTCAGACATACGACGGAGTGCCGCAAGAGCCAGCTTCGGATGCCACTCCGCCACGCTTCGCGGGTTACTACAAACTGCAGGCCACGGGTAAATGCAAAGCTACCGCATCCGGAAAAGTCGAGGGGATTATAACACAAAATGCCGCCGCTGACAACACAGCAGGCGAGCTGGAGGGTCACCTGCTCTGGTTGACGACTACCCGGCGCGTCCTGATGTACCAGTCGGCGATGTTGCGGAAGCGCTCACTGGGGTCGAGCAAGCCCGGTCCAAGCTGGACGTTGTGCACGGTCTTGCTCACGGCGTAGTGATACACGTCGTAGAACAGTGGCAGGGCCGGCACCTCCTTGGCAAACATCACCTGAAAGCGCCGGTACATGGCAGCCCGGGTGGGCTGATCGGTGGTAAGCCGGGCTTCCTCCAGCAGCGCGTCCACCTCTTCGTTGGCGAAACCCCCGTAGTTCTGGCCCTCACCGTTGGTTTGACTGGAGTGCCACAGGGGATAGGGATCCGGGTCGTGGGTGGGAAAGCTGAGGCCATAGAGCACGGCGTCGAAGCGGCGATAGCGCAGGTAGTCCTGGCTCAGGTCCACCGGCGAGACCACCTTCGGATGGGCGCGCACCCCGATCTGCGCCCACGCCTGGGCGATGAGCTCCACCAGTTGGGCACGTCGGGGATCGTCGTTTGTGACCAGTTGGAACTCGAACTCCAGCGGGCCTCGGGCCCGCAGTCCGTCACCGTCCGGGTCGGTCCAGCCGGCATCGTCCAGCAGGCGTTTGGCCTCTTGCAGGTCGCGGGTCCCCGTGCTCAGTGTGGCCTCGTGGGCCCAGGATGACGGTGGCAGCGGACTGTCGGCCACCACTCCCTGGCCTTCAAGCACCTGATCCACCAACACCTGACGATCCAGAGCCAGGAGCAGGGCACGCCGGACCCGGGCGTCCTCGAAGAAAGGTTTGTTCAGGTTGAGGATGACGATGGTCAGGCTGGGCAGAGGCGCAGAGTAGAGGTTCAGGTCCTCGTCTGCGGCCACCTCGGGCAGGTCTTCGGGCAGAAGCCGACTGATGCCCTGCACCTCATCGCGCTGGTAGGCGCCGAAGACGGTGTGGTAGTCGGGGTAGAAGCGGAACTCCAGCCGGCCCAGGTACGGCCGCCGGCGGCCATCGGCGGCGACCGGCTCCAACGCAGCGTGCTCGTCATCCAGCTCTACCAGGTGGAAGGGGCCGGTACCGACCGGCTGCTGATTGAAGGGATGAGCGGCCAGATCGTCAATGGAAACCCCCTTGAGCAGGTGGGATGGGAGCAAACCCAACGTGGTGTAATCGAGGAAGGGTGCAAAAGGCTGTTCCAGGGTGAAGCGCACAGTGCGCTCATCAGGGGCCGACACCTTCACGGTGCGCCACAGCATGGCCAGTTCGGGGTGGGTGGTGTAGGACAGGTCTTGGACGAGGCGCACCGTGAAGACCACATCAGCAGCAGTAACGGGGGTACCGTCATGCCAGCGGGCATCGCGGCGCAGCGAGAAGGTGTACGACAGGCCGTCGTCGCTGATGGTCCAACTTCGGGCCAGATCCGGCACCACCTCGCCTCGGTCATTGGCGGAGGTGAGACCACTGAAGATCAGCGCTACCAGGTCACGCTCGGCCTCGTTCTGCCATAGGATGGGGTTGATGAAGCGCGGTCGTCCGGCGATGCCCTCCACGTACGTGCCACCATGATCCGGCACCAGCATCGTGGTGCGGCTCAGCGCCAAATTGACCAGCAGACTGCCCAGGACGGCTACCCCCACCACCGTCAAGACAATCTGCCATCGCATCCGACGGATCACAGGCTCTTCGTCCGCCACCGGCCTCTGTGCACCGGATCACTGGAGTGGTTGCACAGTTGAGTGTTAGCCTATTCCGGAAACCGCTCAGGAGGGGCGTCCGCGTCTTTACGCCGCACAGGCTCGCCCCGGGGTGCGCGATGGCATTGCCGTCGCCCGAGGACGCCGTCGGATAGCGGGGTTTCCGGGTAGGTGCCAAGAACACGGGCGTTTCCTTTCCACGGCGACGTGGTTCGTCACAGGCAGCATGAGCGAACGGTCTCCCCGTTAGAAAATCGAAAAGCCCTGGTGGGGAGCAGCGCCGCTTGCCCGCTGGGTGGAAGTGTGCTAATATAAATAACCAAGCCCCCGTAGCTCAGTGGATAGAGCAGCGGCCTCCGGAGCCGTGTGCGCGAGTTCGAGTCTCGCCGGGGGTATCTGAGTTCTGGTTTTCGAAAGTCACGGAGGAGTCGGTGACCTGGTCTGAGCCGGAGCGTGGGCAGCACATGGATGCCCCTCCGGCTTGTCTTTTTCTCAGCAGATCACATATGGCTCTTAAGGGGCGTCCGCGTCTGTGCGACCCCTGTGCCAGGGACTGGCGCGCACAGGGTCCCCCCGTAACGTGCCATTGCGAGCTACTGTTTCTGGCATTAACGTCAATATCGGGTCAGGGTAAGGGGCTGTGTTGCACCTGTTCACCCCTCATCTTTGCGTCACCGATGTGACCAGCATCCCCTTGCAGGAGTTGTCCCGGCGAGGCATTCGTGGCCTGCTGCTGGACCTGGACAACACTTTGCTTGAGCGCAAGGCTCAGGGGTTTGATTCGGCAGTAACGGAGTGGGTGGCAACGGTCAAGTCCCAGGGTTTCGGCCTGTGCCTGGTGACCAACGCGCCGCCGGATCGGGCAGAGCCTATGGCTGCCCGGCTGGGTGTGCCCGGCGTGCCTCGCTCCAACAAGCCCCTGACCGGCGGGCTGCGCAAGGGGCTGGAGCTCCTCGGGTTGCGACCGGACCAGGCGGCCATGGTGGGCGATCAGCTCTTCACCGACGTGTGGGCCGGCAATCGCCTGGGGATGTACACCATCCTGGTGCGCCCCATCAGCCGGCAGGAGTCTATCTTGACCCGGGTCAAGCGGCCGCTGGAACGCTGGCTCTTGATGCGCATGCGCGATACCGTCCCTGGGCTGGCTGAAGCCCTGGCAGCAGAAGGGGGTACGGGTTTGTCATCGGCGGAGGGTGGGAAGATCACCGGCCATGGTAGCCACGAACGAAGTTGACGAACTGTTTCGCAGGGGAGTGGAGGCCACCCAGGCCGGCGACAACCACCTGGCCCAGCAGTGCTTTCAGCGCGTTCTGGACTTGGACCCGAAGCACGAGCGTGCCTGGTTGTGGTTGGCCGACGTGGTTGACAGCCTGGAGGAAGCCATCGAGTGCTACAAAGCCTGCCTGGAGGTGAACCCGGCCAACGAGGCGGCGCAGTGGGGCCTCAAAGATGCCCTTGAGCGTCAGGCGCAAGTCGCTCAGGAGCTAACCCGTGGCCTGGGAGCGCAGTCGGAGAGCTTCGTGGCTCGTCTCGGGCATTACCTGGTCTCCCATGGGCTGATCACGCCTCAGCAGTTGAAACAGGCCCTGGCGGAGCAGCGACGTTTGGCCGGCTTTGGAAGGCGCAAACGCCTGGGGGAGATCCTCCTCGAGATGGGAGCAATTACAGAAGAGCAGCTCCAACAAGCCCTGGACAATCAGACAGGCAATTTCTTCAGCCGCTTTCAGGACTGATTGAGAGCCTACCCGGAAACCTCGCTATCCGACGGCGTCCTCGGGCGACGGCAATGCCGTCGCGCACCCCGGGGGCGAGCCAGTCCCTGGCACAGGAGGTCGCACAGACGCGGACGCCCCTCCTGAGTGGTTTGCGGATAGGCGCTCACCTGCCGGTGCATCCTCACGCCTGACAGTCAAAGGCGACTTTGATGGCGCCGGAATGGCGCTTGTCCGTGGCAGTCCTGATCCCCTCGCGGTAGTCCGACAAGGCGAAGCGGTGGGTGATCAGCCCTTCCGCAGGCAGCTTCCCCTCGCCCATCAGCCTGACCGCGATGTCGAAGTCGGGCAGCCGCTCCCCTTCCCACTGGTCAGCGCCGTGGTAGACCGTGCCCAACAGTTGGATCTCCTGATACCAGGCCGGCGTGAGGTCCACCTTCAGCCGATGGAGGGCGACCCCCACCAGCACCAGCGTGCCCCCGGCCCGGCACCACCGCAGCCCGTCGGTGATGGTCTGTGCCGACCCCACGCAGTCGAACACCAGGTCAAAGCCGCCCAGGAGCATCTGGTTGCCCAGGAAGCCTTTGTACAGCCGGGCGCCCGTCAGGTGGGCCACCTGCTGGTAGGCTCGGCGCTCGCGCAAGACCTCGTCAGCGCCCAAACGCACGGCTTCATCGGCCTGGAAGTCGTAGCGGGCCAGGACGTAGATGCGCGCTTGAGGCGCCACGGCCCGGGCGACTGCCACCGTCAGCAGCCCGATAGTGCCGCAGCCGATAACCAGCACGGTCTCACCCGGCTGTGGGGGCCGCTTGAGCACCGCCCGGACGGCGATGGCCGCCGGCTCGATGAGCAGCGCCTGGTCATCCGTCAGGTCCTCCGGCACGCGGTAGAAGGCGGCTTCGTGAGCCACCAGGCTGTCCCCCCAGCCTCCGCCCACCCGCTGCGGTCCCCGGCCCAGGGAGGCGTTCTCACAGACCCCGTAGTTGCCGACGGCGCAATGCCGGCAAGGTGGCTCGATCTCCTGGGTGGCGCATGATTCCTGCTCGCGTTGCAGCACCACTCGGTCGCCAGGCTTCAAGCTGGTGACCCCAGGGCCGACCTCGACCACCTCGCCCACCACCTCGTGGCCCAGGTAGTGGGGGTCGTTGCCCGGCAGCGCCACCGGCGCCACGTCCAGGTCGGCGTCCACGAACAGCACGTGGAGGTCGCTGCCACAGATGCCCGCCAGCCGGTTGCGCACGCGCACCCAGCGCCGGCCTGGCAGAGGTGGATCGGGGAGTTCGGCCATGCGTACGGGCGACACCCGGCTGAATACGGCGTCCTTGCGGACGGCGGTAAGGGCTTTGGTGACCGCCACGCGGGGGATGTTAACGGTGACGTACATGGTGCGCATAGGTCTACCCTCGTTGCGCTCTTCAGAATCTGCCCAAAGGGCCAGCTTTCCGGCTTGCCCCAACAGCCTGGAAAGGTTGTCCTACGTCGTATTTCGGATGGGCTGTCAGACTGCGGGTTTGACCAGGATCTTGCCGGCTTCCGTCTCCGGCTGCATCAACACCTCGAAGCCCTGGCTCACGATGTCGTCCAGGGGGATCTCGTGGGTGACCATGCTCTCCACGTCCACCCGGCCTTGGGCGATGAGGTCGATGCACATGGGGTACTCCTCGTAGCCGCAGTAGCCACCCCGGATGTCCAGCTCGTTGAGCACCACAGTCATGAAGTCGGCCTCGACGGGATGCTCGCTGATGCCCAGGACGAAGATCTGGCCGCCCTTGCGCGCCAGGGTGACGGCGTCTTCCAGCACGGCCGGGATCCCGGCGCACACGAAGACCACATCCGGCCCTCGGCCCTCCGTCCACCGGTCCATGGCGACGAACAGGTTGTCCCGCATGGGGTGCAGGACCGCAGTCGCGCCCATCTGCCGGGCCAGCTCCATGCGCCTGGGGCTGATCTCGGTCACCAACACCGACCTGGCGCCGGCCAGCAGAGCGGCCTGGATGGTCATCAGCCCGATGGGGCCGGCACCCATCACCAGGACGTGATCGCCCGGGCGGAGGGCCGACAGGCGCACGCCGTGGAGCGCCGTCGCCAGGGGGTCAACCAGGGCGGCCTGCCGGGTGGAGACCTCGTCCGGCAGGCGATGGAGCCCGGCCACCGGCGCCACCATGTACTCGGCAAAGGCGCCGTCAAAGGTTATGCCGGTCATCTGCATGTCCTCGCACAGGCTGGGTCGGTTGTGGTGACAGAACCAGCATTTGCCGCAGGGGATCACCCCGTTGACCGTCACCCGGTCGCCGGGTTGCCAGCCCCACACCTCGTCGCCCACCTCCACGATCTCACCGCCCATCTCGTGCCCGATGATGACGCCGGCCTCGTAGGTGCCGGTCTTGTAGGCGTCCACATCGGAGCCGCAAATGCCGCAGTAGTGCACCTTGATGAGCACCTCGTCCGGGCCGGGGGTGGGGATGGGGGCCTCCGCCACCTCGATCTTGCCGATGCCACGAAAGATGGCTGCTTTCATCGAACCGGAAGGGGACTTTGGCTCGCCGTTCATGCTGCACCTCGCTTGAAACAGGGACAGGTCATGCTGGCAGTCACGAGCCAGGTTTGCATCGCCCGACGATAAGTATACGCAAATCTGATCGCCTGGCAAGGCGTTCTTGACGTTCTCTTGACGTTTTCTTGACGCTGGCGTGCTAGAATAAGGCCAGAAAAATCGACTAACCTCCTTGCAAGTGGGACCAGGGCCTGGGCAACTCTGGTCCTTCGGCTTTTGTAGGGGCCGTCAGAGGAGCAACTCACGCGCCAGGTAGAGCGCCTGGGCGTGGATGAAGAGGAGGGGAGCCAGGGTGAGGATGAGGAACAGGAGGCGCACCCGGGTGCGCACCTGCCCGGTTAGGCCCATGCGCGTCACCAGCTCGTAACCCAGCAGGAAGGTGAAGCCGGCGGTGAAAGCCTGGAGCGGGGCCAGCGCCGGCTGCTCGCTCCAGTGCCACCAGCCACCCGCAGCCGCTAACGCCTCCAGCGGGACCGCCACGAGGACGCCTGCCAGCCCGCCGATCACCGCTGCCACTGGCCACGGACGCCTTTCCGCCAGCCGCAGGCCAAGGGTTCTGCCCACGTACCACACGCCGGCCCAGGCCAGCGGAACCAGCAGTGGTACGCCTCGGAACTCCGGCCGCAGGCTGACGTAGTCGTAATGCAGGAAAAGGCGCTGGACAGCTTCCACAGCCAGGGCGTAGCCGGCTGCGACGGGGAAGAAGAGGGGATCCCGGTCACCCCTGCGCAGGGCGTGGAGGAGGCCGGCACCGGCCAGCCCGAAAGCCAGGATTCCCAAGGCCAAGGATGGGTTCATGCTCGGCGCCGGGGCCGTTCACGGCAACTGCGCTCGCCGCCAGGGTTCGAAGCGCTCCAGGATCGAACCGCCGACAAACTCGCGCAGGATGGAGTTGGAGGGGACGACGTCGGCCGGGCAGGGGAGGAACCACTCCAGGAACGCCAGCAGCCGCCGGGCCTCCACGTACTCCAACGTCCCTGGCCTCACCTCCCGCAGCAGGGGCTCGGCCAGCGGCTTGAGCACGGCCAGCTCGTACACCAGGGCCGAGTTGAACATCACGTCGGCATGTTCCTGGTACGGGAAGATGTACCGCTCCTCGCCCCGGCGCACACTGTCCCACCGCTGGATGGTCTCGTGGGCGCGGTAGTTGCGGGTGCGGGCATCGCGGACCATGCGCCTGATGAGGCGCGTGTCTGTGGTTGAGATGCGGTTGTGCCGGTCCAGGTTCAGGTGGGTAAGGGCGGACACGTACACCCGGAAGGTGTACTCAGGTGGCACCTGGGGTATCAGGCGCGGGTTCAGCCCGTGTATGCCCTCCACCAGGATCACATGGTCCGAGGTGATGGACAGGGTCTCACCCACCTGCCGGGTGCCGGTGACGAAATCGTATCGCGGCAGGGTGACCTCGTCACCGTCCAGCAGGCGCAGAAGGTGCTCGTTGAACAGGGCCAGGTCCAAAGCCTCCAGAGCCTCGAAGTTGTAGTTGCCATTGATGTCGCGGGGCGTCTTGGCCCGCTCGACGAAGTAGTCGTCAAGGCTGATGGCCACCGGGCGCACGCCGTTGGCCAGGAGTTGGACGGCAAGCCGCCGGGTGAAAGTGGTCTTGCCGGAGGAGGTGGGGCCGGCTACCAGCACCAGCCGGATTCTGTCGTGCACCTCGGCGATCTCGCCGGCGATGGCGGCGATGCGTTGGGTGTGCAGGGCCTCGGCCACCAGGATGACCTCGTTTATGCGCCCATCCACGATGGCCTCGTTCAGCGAGCCGATATCCTCAACACCGATCACCCGCTGCCACTGGCCATACTCTCGCCACACCGCGGTGAGCTTCGGGTAGTCGCGCACAGGCTGGATCGTCGTCGGCGCCGATTGGTGTGGGAAGCGCAGGATGAAGCCGCCGGGATAGGGCTCCAGGGCGAAGTAGCGCAGGTAGCCGGTGGACGGGACCAGGTAGCCATTGTACCAGTCCTGCATGTCCCGCAAGGTGTACATCGTAAGGTAGTCCTTGCGGCGATTGGCCAAGAGGCGCAGCGTGTCCTCTTCGCCACGCTCCCGGAAGATGGCAATGGCCCGGTCCAGGGGGACTTCCTCACGGGTGATGGGCAGGTCGGCCTGCACCAGGTCCCACATGTGCTTCTCTAGCCGCTGCAGCTCTTCCGGGGTGAAATCGGGACGTCCGCGCACGTCGCAGAAGTACCCGCCGAAGGTGAGCGAGTAGTCCACATATACCTCTGCATCCGGGAATAGCTCATGGGCTGCGGTGACCAGGAGCAAGGTGAGGGATCGGCGATAGATGCGCATCCCATCGGTGTTCGCCATGGTGATAGGGGTGACGGAGACGTCGCCGGTCACCCGGTAGGTCAGCTCGCGCAGCTCGCCATCCACCAGGGCGGCCACCACAGGGGCCGGCTCATTCAGCTCAGCCACCCGGATAAAGGCTTCCAACGGCGTGCTGATAGGGGCTTCCAGGAGCTGGCCGTCGGGAAAGCGCACCTGTGCGGTGTCTCGGGGTTTGCCGGGCCGCACCACCGGCGCCGGCACACGCTCACCAAGCGGGATTGTCGCCATTACTCACCTCATAGTTGCCACAGAAGCCCGCAGAATCACACCCAATGATTTTCCGTGGATTCCTGGGTGCTTCCGTGGCAGCTTTTACCTTTGCTCCAACAGTTTCAGCAATCGGTCTACGTCTTCCTCGCTGTTGAAGAATGCTGTGGATATGCGCAGGGCGCGGAACTCCGGGACGGAGCGCACCACCGTCTGTTGTTCCTCCAGCAGCCACCTGCGGTAGGCTTGCACGTCATCTACGCCGTCCACCCGGAAGGTGGTCAGCCCTGAGCTGTGGTCCCATTCGTCCGGGCTCAGCAGGGTGGCCCAAGGCGCCCGGTGCAGCCGGCTCTTGAGGTGCTCGGTCAGGTCGCGGGTGTGAGCCTCAACAGCCTCCCACCCCAGCTTCTCCAGGTACTCAATGGCGGCAATGAAGCCCTCGTAAAGCGCATAGCCTCGAGTGCCGAACTCGAAGCGGCGTCCGTTAGGCCACAGCTCCAGGTCATCCTCGGCCGGCGACGACCCCGCGCCCAGGTGCGCCGGCTCCAAAGCGGTCATGCGGTCCAGCCGGGCGTAGAAGAACCCCGTGCCCTTGGGCGCACACAGCCACTTGTGGCCGTTGCCGGTCAGGAAGTCGCAGCCCATGTCCTTGACGTTGATGGGGAACTGGGCGAAGGACTGAGCGGCGTCTACCAGGGTGAGAACGCCCGCCGCGTGTGCCAGGGTACAGATCTCCTCGGCCGGCAGGCGCACGCCGCTCAGGCAGCTCACGTGGCTGAAAGCCACCAGCCGAGTACGGCGCCGCAGCGCCCGCACGAAGTTGCGCAGCGTGACCTCTGGGTCGGGGTCCACCCGAAATTGGCGCACGCGCAGCCTGCCACGCTTCTGAGCGTAGTAGGCTGGGAAGGTGATGGCCGGGTGTTCCTGGTCGCTTATGAGCACCTCATCGGTGGGCTGCCACTCAAGGCCGGCCAGCACCAAGTTCACCCCATCGGTGGCGTTGTCCGTGAGGGTGATCTCCTCTGGTTGCGCCCCAATGACCTCCGCCACCCGGTGCCGGGTCCGCTCTATCTGGGCCAGGACCTGCTCCCAGACGACGTAGCCGGCTGTATCGAAGCGCCGGACGGCCTCCAGGGTGCGGACCATGACCGGCTCCGGCACGATGCCGAAGGTGCCTACGTTCAGGTAGTTGACCTGCCTCAGGATGGGCAAGTCGGCGCGTACGGCGTCGAGATCATAGCGGAGTTTTTCAGTGTGGGGTAGCGTCATAGAAACCATGCTCCTTTTCCCGGCGCCCCACAAGCAGGGCTCAGAAGGCACGTAACCCCATGAGTGCGATGGCCATCACACCGGTGACGGCGCGGACCGTGCTGCTTTGGCCCGTCCCACGCCGGGCGATCTCCATCGTGATCGAGGTGCCGGCCGTGTCGCAGGTGAAGCCGGCCCAGAAGCCAAGAATGAACCCGCGCTGCAGGTGCCCCACGAGTTGCTCGCCCCACACAGCGTAGGTGTACAGGATCAACGCCAGCCCGATGAACCCGCTGGCCAGGGTCAGTGCCGGCGCCATGCTCCTACTCTTCCTCCCAGGCCGTCAGCCCGTTCAGCGCCTCCATCTCCTCCTGGCTCAATCGCAGGCCAACTGCCCCGAGGCTCTCCTGCAACTGTTCCACGGTGTTGGCGCCGATGATGGGTGCGGTGACCACCGGGTTGGTTAGCAGCCAGCCCAGGGCCATCTGGAGCGGCGTCTTGCCCCGTGCCTTCGCCAGTTCCTCCAGCTTGTCAATCACGGCGAAGCCCTTCTCGTTGAAGTAGCGCCGCCGGATACCCTCGGCCCGGGCGCTCTCCGGCACCGGCTTGCCCCGTCGGTACTTGCCGGTGAGGAACCCACCTGCCAGTGGGCTGTAAGGGATGACGCCTAGGCCCTGTTCCTGGCACAGCGGCATCAACTCACGCTCGAACTCTGCCCGGTGGACCAGGTTGTAATGCGGCTGCAGGGAGTCGTAGCGGGCCAGGCCCAGCTTGTCGCTGACCCATAGGGCCCGGCACAGGCGCCAGGCCGGGTAGTTGGAGCAGCCGATGTAGCGCACCTTGCCCTGGCGCACCAAATCGTCCAGGGCGCGCAGGGTTTCCTCGATGGGTGTATCGGCGTCGAACCAGTGGGTTTGGTAGAGGTCAATGTAGTCGGTGTTCAGCCGGCGCAGGCTGTCCTCCACCGCCTGCATGATGTGGGCCCGGCTCAAGCCCTCGCCGTTGGGCCCCGGCCACATCCGGCCCCGCACCTTTGTGGCCACGACCATGTCCCGGCGGTTCTTGCGCTCTTTCATCCAGCGGCCGATGATGGTCTCGGCCACGCCGCCGGGATTGTTTGGTGCCCAGGATGAGTAGATGTCGGCGGTGTCAATGAAATTGCCGCCCGCCTCGACGAAGGCATCCATCACCTTGAACGCGTTCTCCCCATCGGTGGTCCATCCGAACTGCATGGTGCCCAGACACAGTTCTGAGACCTTCAGGCCGGTGCGCCCCAGGTTGCGGTATTCCATGGTGGTCCTCCGTATTCCTTCAAGGGATACACGTCGGTTCGGGTGGAAAACCGGCCAACTGCAACCCTGAGTTGGCCGGCGATAGTCAGGTGAGACTCAGCTAATAGGTCTGCGAAGGGAACTCTTTACTTGATGAACTGTCCGATGGCCAACACGATGCTGATGATGGTGCCGAAGAGGGCGATGCTACCCACCAGCCAGCGGGACTGGGTGAGCATACGTTCGTACATGGTATCGAACCGCTCGCCCATGGCTGACTCCATGCGGTCGAATCTTTCATTCATGCGGTCGAATCTTTCATTCATGCGGTCGAATCGCTCATTTATTCGATCAAAGCGCTCATTCATTTCGCGCCGTAGTTCGTTCAATCCCTGGCGAAACTCAGCCCGCATCTGTGCCTGATTTTCACGGAACTCGGAACGCATCCGTACCTGCTCGTCCTTGATGAGAGCTACGTCTTTCTCCAAGACGTCCAACCGTGAAAGCACTTGCCGGTACTCATCACGAAGAATGGCCTTGTCTGTCAGGATCTCTTCCAACCAGGGGAGAAAGGCCATCACTGCCTCATCCCCCCAAGCCTCTCGCACCGCCTCAGGCACTCGAACAGCCATCTCTTACCTCCTCTGGTCCTTGTCGTTTGTCACAGGTTATTATAACCCCGACCTGCCCTCGAAGGCAAACACAGCTAAGTTCGTTGCGGCTCATCCAGGTATGCTTCCACATCGGCAAGCTTACCGATCCCGAACCCTATCCCGGTCGCTAGCCCCTGGGCGCCCATGTACCGCCCCCGCAGATGCGCCGGCGCCAGGTCGGCCACCAAAGCCGCGCCCGTGGGGATCAGCACCATGCTGAAGCCCACAGCGTTGATGAGGCTGCCGACAAACAGCACCCACAACTGGGGGTCGAAGGCAGCGTACGTCCGCCGGATGGGGGTGATCGGCGAGAGAGCTGCGGGGTCAGGCATGGACGATACGGATAGCAGGCATCACCGTGCGGCTTCGGTGGCTTGCTGAGCGCCCCGGTGCACAGTCGGAAGGGGGGCTGACTGCCCGTACACGCCTCGATACTCGGGAGGCAGCAGTGCGGCCAGCCAGTGCATCATCTGGTCGGTCAGGGCCTGAAATGGACGCTCGGCGCCCTCCGGCACCTCCAAGCGGAACGGCTCACCGATGACCACACGCAGGTGCGGGCGGCGCAGCCGGGCGAGATCGCGGAAGAACCGCTCTGTACCCGTAAGGGCGACGGGCAGCAGGGGCACGTTGGCGCGCAGGGCCAGGTATGCCGCCCCTGGCTTCCCCCGCTGCAGAGCCCCGGTCTTGCTGCGGGTCCCCTCCGGCGCGATGCCCAGCACGCCGCCGCTGGCCAGCACGGCCAGGGCTTTGCGCAGCGCCCGCCGGTCCGGCTCGCCACGCCGCACGAAGATGACGTTGGCAGTTCCCAGAAGGAGCCCGAAGGGATGACGGATGTACTTGCTGGCGGCCATCGCGGTCACCCGGCAGGGTAGGGCTGCCATGATGGCGGGTGGATCAACGATGCTCAGGTGGTTGGTGATGACGATGAACGGGCCTTGACGAGGGACGTTCTCCAGCCCCACCACCTCCCACCGGGTCAGGATCCTGAGCAGCACTCGGACGATAGAGCGTTCCACCCAGTACAGCATTGGCTACGCCTCCAGGTCAGCGTGTAGGTATTATGCATGGGACCGAGGCAATTGTCAACGCGCCTTGTCCGGCGACAGGGCTTTTCGTAGTACTACAACGAAATTTTGACATAACCTGCTGTGGAGGGGCGTCCTCGCCCCGTCTGGCATGTCAGAACGCCGCAAAAGGCGGGGCGGGGACGCCCCTTGGCAGCAGTCATGAGAGACCATGGCTCGAAATCTCGTTGTAGTAATAGGCATAAGCCTACAACCCCCAGCCTTTTACTTCCCACAGAGGATGCTCCAGGCTACACCCAACGCAGCCCACGTGGGTAGTGGTTCTTGACCACGCGGCCGACTCGCTTGCCCCATCCCAGGGGATAGCCGTCCAGGGCAACCAGCACCCACCCGGCGTCCCCCGGCGCCTCCAGCGGCTCTCCACGCAGGTAGCGCAGCACGTCGTCGCCGTCGGCCGGCAAGTTCACCACCTGCCGGGCATCACGCAGGGTCAGGCCCAGAGCCAGCGCGTGGCCGGGCTCAAAGCGTCCTCGCCGGATGGTGCCCAGGTGCCATCCCGGGCGCACCACCCGCAGGCCCCGTAGGTCCGGCAGTCCGGCCGGCACCTGGTAAAGCCGGGAACCCACAAGGCTGAGTCGCTCCTCGGCCGGCAGTCCGCCCAGGTGCTCCTGGCAGAAGGCCTCGTAGAGCTGGCGAGCCCGGCCCGGCACCTCCCCCGGCTGCCGCGGCTCGGACCAGGGCCCAGTGGCCTGCTCCCGGCCCCGGCGGACCAGCAACGCCACGAAGTGGCCGTCACCCGGACCCAGGTGGGGCCACAGGCGGACTGCTCGTCGCAAATCCGGCCGCCGCCGGGCATCGTCCAGCCAGTCGGGACGGCCAGGGGTGCAGCCGGGGAGCGCCGGCGGCTCCACGAGCTCGAAATCCGGATGCTGCCCCAGGAAGTCGACCACCACGCCTTCGTTCTCCTCCGGCCCAAAGGTGCACGTGGAATAGGCCAGGACGCCACCGGGACGCACCATGCGCGCAGCCGCGTCCAGGATGGCGAGCTGCCGCACGGCGCATCCTCTGACGAGCTCGGGCGTCCATGCAATCCGGGCTGCCTCGCTCTTGCGGAACATCCCCTCACCGGAGCAGGGGGCGTCCACCAGCACCTTGTCGAAGAAGCCTTCCAGGTAGGCGGCCAGCCGGTCGGGGGACTCGTTGGTGATGACCCCGTTGCGGGCGCCCCAGCGCTCCAGGTTGTCCACCAGCGCCTGAACCCGCGCCGGATGGATCTCGTTGGCCACGAGGAGGCCCGCGTTTTCCATCAGCGCGGCGATATGGGTGGCCTTGCCTCCCGGCGCCGCCGCCAGGTCCAGGACGCGCTCGCCGGGCCGGGGGGCCAGCAGCTCGGCCACGGCCATGGCTGAGGCGTCCTGCAGGTAGTACAGGCCGGCGGCGTGATAGGGATGCTTGCCGGGCTGCGCCTCCCCCTCGACGACGAATCCGGATTCGCACCAGGGGACGGGCTTCAGCTCGCAAGGCGCCATGCGGCGGAAGCGGCACGGCGAGACCTTGAGGGTGTTCACCCGCAGGCCGGTTTCAGGCGGGATGCGGTAGGTGTGCACGAACTCCTCATACTCGTCGCCGAGCAGTTGCCGCATCCGACGGAGAAATGCCTCAGGCGGTTTGGGATAGTCCAAGACTTCAATTACCTTTGACGAACAGGGTTCGAAACCCACGGCGTTGAGCCCCCGGGTCTATCCTCGCTGACCGAAGAGTGGGCCACTTCCCCGATCAGCCTGGGCTAGCGAGGAACCACCCGGCGCCTGAACGGCGCTGGTTTCTTCGCTCGCCACTGCGCTGGAGGGCGGCTTCCAGAACCTGCCGGGCGATAGGCGCAGCCACCTGCGATCCCTCACCGCCGTGCTCCACAAGCACTGCCACCGCGTAGCGGGGGCCTTGGGACTCGGGATCAGCCGGAGCCACGCCGATGAACCACGCATGGGGCTCGGTCTCCTCCCCGCCGAGCTGGGCCGTGCCGGTCTTGCCGCCCGTCACCACCCCCGGCACCTTGCCCCGCCCCGCGTAGCCCTCCTCCACCGCCACCACCATCATCTCTAGCACCTGCCGGGCTGTCTCCGGCGTCATCGAGATGCTGAGGATGGACGGTTCGGCCCTTCGCAGCACCTCACCCTCAGCGTGGCGCACCTCCTGCACCAAGTAGGGCCGGGGCATGGCCCCATTGTTGGCCACCGCTGCTGCGATGAGAGCCATGTGCAGTGGGGTGACCAGGAGCTCGCCCTGCCCGAAGGCGGTGTTGGCTAACAGCACCCGGTCCATCAGCAGCGGGTCGTTGGCCAGTTGGCTCCGAGCGACCGGCAGCTCGAAGGGGATCTCCTCGCCCAGCATGAAGCGCGAGGCATAGTCCCTGTAGCGCTTGATCCCCAGGGCCAGCCCCAGCCGGGCGAAGGTCAGGTTGCACGACCAGCCATAGGCGTGGGCCAGGTCGAAAGAGTTGATCCCCCGGGGGTTGTTGTCGCAGCGGATGGGGAAGCCCTCGACATAAAGTGTCTCATCGCCGTCGTTGAACTGCTCGCCCGGGTAGGTCAGGTTCTCCTCCAGGGCTGCGGCCAGGGTCACGGTCTTGAAGATGGAGCCGGGCGTGTAGCGCCCTTGGGTGGCGCGGTTGAGGAGGGGGTTGGCCGGATCGGCCCGCAGCCTGTCGAACTCCTGGTCCAAGGTGTTGGGGTCGAAGGTGGGGTGGCTGGCCATGGCGATGACGGCACCGGTGCGCGCCTCGACCAACACCACAGCGCCGGCCCGGTCACCCAGGGCCTCATCGGCCACGCGTTGCACCTCCAGGTCAAGGGTCAGGGTCACGTCGTGGCCCACCTGGCGCCGATGGTACAGGGCGTTGGTGAAAGCGGTGCGCCGATCCAGCCCTGTGACCCCCCGCAGGTTGTCATTCACCGCGGCCTCCACCCCGCCCACGCCGTGGCGCAGGCTGTAGTAGCCCAAGACGGGGGCGAGGAGGGGGTAGGGGTAGTTACGTTGGGCGTACTTGCCGACAACCGTCGTGCCTGCCAGCACTGCCCCGTGGCGGTCGAGGATCTCCCCCCGGACCAGCCGGCGCTCGAACTCCATGTGACGCGGGTTGTCGGTTCGCGCCACCAGCTCCCGTCCGCGCACAAGCTGCCAGTAGCCGGCCACCAGGGCGATGGCGGCGAAGCTCACGAGGAAGAGCCACGCCAGCCGGGTCACGTTTTGCCTCATGTCCTCGTCTCCGCAAGGGATCTCATCCTCAGCACCGCGGACGACGGCCGCCGCGAAACCCGCAGCAGCAGCCCCAGCATCAGGTAGCTGGTCACCAGGGAACTGCCGCCGTAGCTCAGGAAGGGGAGGGTGACGCCGGTCAGGGGGATGATCCGCAGGTTGCCGGCCATGATGACCAGGGCCTGCAGGGCGAAGATGGACGTGAGCCCGGTGGCCAGAAGCTGTGCGAAGGGGTCACGGGTGAGGAGCGCCACCCGGAAGCCCCGGTAGGTCAGCAGGGCGTAGCAGGCGATAACAGCCACCAGCCCGGCCAGCCCCAGCTCCTCACCCACGGCGGCGAAGACGAAGTCGGTGTGGACGGCCGGGATGTGGGTGGGGAAGCCCAGCCCTATCCCCTGACCGCCCACGCCGCCGGCGGCCAGGGCGATGAGCCCCTGCACGATCTGGAAGGCGTCATCTTTGGCCTCGGGCCATGGGTTCAGCCAGATGGCGAAGCGGACACGCACGTGCTCGAAGCCGGCCACCACGAAGATCGCGCCCACCAGGAACATGAGCCCGGCCATCAGGGTGTACGAGGGGCGCCCGGTGGCCGCGTAGAGGACGGCCAGGAAGACGCCGTAGAACAGCAGGGCCGCTCCCAGGTCACGCTGCCAGGCCAGGAGCATGAGTGACAGCCCCCACATCACCAGCAGGGGGCCCAGGTGGGCCAGGGGCGGGAGGCGCAACGGCCCCAGCCGGAGGCGCCCCCGGGCGAGCTGGTCGCTGGTGCGCTCCAGGTAGCCGGCCAGGAAGACCACCAGCAGCACCTTGAGCAACTCCGAGGGCTGGAAGGCGAAGGCACCCACGCCCAGCCACAGGCGCGAGCCGGTCTCGCCAACCTGCCGGCCGAAGGCCAGGGTCAGTGCCAGGAGCCCCAGCCCGATGAAGGCCCACGTGTAGGGGTAGCGGCGCAGGGCGGGCAGCACCTGGGGGACCCGAGCGGCCAGCAGCATGACGGTCACGCCCAGCACCACCCAGATGAGCTGGCGTCCGGCCAGCGCTGGCGCCAGCCGGTAGGCCATTACCAGCCCCAGGCCCGCCAGCGTTGCGGCCAGGGGGAAGAGGAGCTGGTCCTCCAGGCCCGGCCGGGCGCTGAGGATGACGTGGGCGCTCAGGACGGCGCCGGCGAAGACCAGGGCCGGGGACATGTCCTGCCAGGCGGGCGAGCGCCCATCGGCCAGGGCCAACAGCGCGAAGCCGGCCGCGGTCACCGTGATAGCCAGCAGCAGGAGGAAGAATTCACGCGGTCGCCACATCAGCGTTCCCGTGTGCCCCGGTCTCGTGGCTGCGGTTGTCTGTTTGGTTTTCCAAGAGATTTCATCCCACGGCGACAACACCATTTTCCCGTCCACCACCTGGCCGGACAGGGTGCCCCGGTCGTGGGTCACGCGGGTGACGAAATACGCCCAGGGGCCGGCGTAATCCCACCCCGCAGGCGGATGTACCGGCGATGATGGCGGTTTGGATCGTACTGCACGCTAAGCAGGTAACCACAAGTTCTTTGAACTTCTCCACCGCTACAAAGGGGCGTCCCCGCCCCGTTTTCCAGGGTCAAACAGCCGCTGGACGGGGCGAGCCTGTGGGCGCCAGTCCCTCCCTGTGCCAGGGACTGGCGTGGCACAGGGGTCGCACAGCCGTGGACGCCTCTTGATAGCCGTTTTGGTGCGAGGAGAAAGTGCAAAGAACTTCTGGCAAGTTGCTTAGTCTCCATTTGCGTCGTGCGTGAAGGGCGGCCTCGCGGCGCGTCATGGACCCACCCAGAGAGGGTTTTCCCAGCACTGATTATACCGTGCAGTGCCAAATCCTTCAAGTGAGGCAACCGCTTGTGGGTAAGCAGTTACCAAGTGAGGTAAGGGTTTGCCGGGAAGCGCGTCTAACCATTGAGGTCAGTGGGCTAGATTGACAAATGAACCCACAGCCTGGCAATTAGCTCGTCGGAGGTTCAAGATGCAAGCCATTTGTGCTCAGTGTGGTTATAGCCCGCAGGACGAGGCGATGGTGTCCAAGTGCCCGGTCTGCGGTGGCAAGATGGTGTTGGTAGGCTCTAGACCCTTCCGCATCCCCGAACCCGAGGACGACAGCAACACCATCGCTCTCTACTTTCGCGAGATTGACAGGACCCCGCTCCTCACCGTCGAAGAGGAGCGGGAGCTCGCCAGGGAGATTGAGGCCGGTAATCGTGCCCGGGAGCAGCTCCAGCAGCAGAGGGCCGTTGGTGAGGAGGTGCGCCAGGCCCTGGAGGCGGCCATCGCCGCCGGTGAGCGCGCCCGCCAGCAGATGATCAAGGCCAACACCCGGCTGGTGGTTAGCATCGCCAAGCAGTACATGCGCCAGGGCGTGCCGCTGTCCGACCTGATCCAGGAGGGCAATCTGGGGCTGATCCAGGCGGTGGAGCGCTTCGACCCCGACAAGGGCACGCGCTTCGCCACCTACGCCACCTGGTGGATCCGCCAGGCGGTGGCCCGGGCCCTGGGTGAGCAGACCACGGCCGTGAGACTCCCGGCTCACATCCTGCAGGAGCGCCGCCGGCTCTACCGTGTGCGCAACCGGCTGCGCCAGGAGCTGGCCCGCAAGCCCACCATCGAAGAGATCGCCGAAGAGGCCGACACCGACCCTAAGAAGGTGAAGCTGGTCCTGAATGGCTGGCGCGATACCCTCTCGCTGGAAGAGATGACCTTCACCGGGGCCGAGGAGGAGGGGAACTGGGGCGAGTTCCTGGAGGATTCCACCCTCCCTCAACCCACGGAGGCGGTGCTGCATGCCCAGCTCCGTGGCGAGATCGAGGAGTTGTTCCAGGGGCTAACCCCGCGCGAGGCCCGGGTGCTGGAGATGCGCTACGGGCTTAAGGACGGCCAGGAGCACCGGCTGGTGGACATCGCCCGGCGCTTCGAGCTGACCCGGGAGCGCATCCGTCAGATAGAGGGCGATGCGTTGCGCAAGCTCCGCAAAGGGCCCCGCAGCCAGCGCCTCAAGGAGTTTTACGCGGGCTGATTGGCTGGCACAGATTCCTGAGCGCTTTTCCGTCATTGCGAGTTGCGGTGGTCTCCTTAACTTTATCCAGCCGTCCTTTTTTCGCTACAAAGTGGCGTCCTCGCCACGTCTAGCCCGGCGCTAAACGGGGCATGGACGCCCCTCTGTCTGCCTCTTGGGGGTGATCCATGGGCGGACGCACGGCCTTCATCTACCATGAAGCCTACGACGGGCGGGGATTCGCCCCTATGCCTTCGGCCTGGCGCCGCTACCCTCGGGCGCATGAGCTGGCCAGGGAGCTTGGGCTGTTTGACGCCGGGCTGGAGCTGGTGCGGCCAGAGCAGGCCTCCGACGACGAGCTGACCCTGGCCCACAGCCTGGAGTATGTGGCCTTCGTGCGCCGGATGGACGCCGTCGGCGAGGGTTACCTGGACTACGGCGACACGCCGGCCTACCCCGGCATCTTCCGCCGGGCGGCAGTGAGCGTGGGCGGGACGCTCCTGGGGGCCCGGCTCATCGCCCGGGGCGATTTCCAGCATGCCTTCAACCCCAGCGGCGGGCTGCACCACGCGCGGCGGGATTGTGCCGCTGGCTTCTGCGTTTTTAACGACCTCGTCGTAGCTACCCGCGCCCTCCAGCGCGAGTTCGGCCTCGGGCACATCGCCATCGTGGACCTGGACGGGCACCACGGCGATGGTACCCAGGCCATGCTTTACAACGAACCGATCCTCAAGATCTCCTTCCACCAATACGACGGGCGCTTCTACCCCGGCACCGGCACCGTAGACGAACTGGGTGTTGGGGACGGGTACGGCTACAGCGTCAACGTGCCGCTGCCCCGAGGCACGGGAGACCGGGCATACCTGGAGGCCTTCGACGCCGTTGTGCCTCCGCTCCTGCGCGCGTACCGGCCTGAGTTCATCCTGCTGCAGTTCGGCGTGGACGGACATCGTGACGATCCCCTGGTGGCGCTTTCATTGACCACCCGGGGCTACTCGGCCCTGGCCGGCAGGATGCACGCCCTGGCCCACGAGCTTTGCCAGGGGCGGCTGCTGGTGGTGGGTGGTGGCGGCTACGACCCCGAGAACTCGGCGCGCTGTTGGGTCACCATGCTGGTGGAGGTGTCCGGAGTGCTGCCAGAGGGCTCCCGCGCCCGCTACGAGGCTTTGCAGGACCCCCAGCCCGGGCCGGAGGACGAACGCGTACTCCAGCAGGTCAGGGGTGTCATCGCCCAGGTCCGGCAACACGTTTTCCCCCAGCAGTAATCTCACCGGGCTGTCGGCCCCCCATCTGCCCTACGCCGGTCAGTATGGGCGTAGGGTGGGTAGCCGGCGGGTGAGGGGAGGCGTGAGCATGGAGGCGAAAGGAACCGTTCATTGGTGGTCTGGCCGGCAGTGTGAGGGAGCGGGCCACCTGCCGTTTGGGGGCGGCAGATAGGCCGGCTGGCGATTTGGCCTTCGGGTGGCTCGTGCCGAAGAGCGCCAGAGCCTTGAGGAGCGACCCGGGCTGTTGACACCGCCAACCTGCCCTGCGGGGGAGCTTGCGCTGACTTGACCCCGGAGGGCTTTTCGCGTATAATTGCATCTGCAATCAATTGCATCCACAAACGGAGTGCATCTTGAGAGCGCAAGAAGACGTTTTGCAAGCTTTCCGCCGGGTGGGTTGCCGGGTCACCCCCCAGCGGATGATGATCGTGGCGGCGGTGCGAGAGGGCGGTGGGCACCTGAGCGCCGACCAGATCCATGCTCGCGTCCGCGAGAAGTACCCTTACGTGGACATCTCCACGGTCTACCGCACGCTGGAGCTCCTCAAGGAGTTGGGCCTAGTCACCGAGACCGACATGGGGCGTGGCCGGCTGGTCTACGAGTTCCGGGGCGCCGACCGTCCCCATCACCACCTGGTGTGCCAGGAATGTGGCCGTACATTCGAGCTGGATCATCGTTTCCTCGAACCGCTTGAGGAGGCGCTGCTCAGGGAGTACGGCTTCGAAGCCGATATTCACCACTTCGCGGTGTTCGGACGCTGCGCGGACTGTCGCAGTGAGTCAGAGCACCGCGCGATGGAACGGGCGGAGGAATAGCCGATCATGTTTGCACTGAGCGAAGTTGTGACCATTGGGCAAGTGGTTCTGGCGTCACCTCTTCACATCCCCGACGGGTTCCTGTCGCCACCCGTGTACCTGCTGGCGTGGGTGATCACCATGGCGTACCTGGCCTACGCGGTGTCGCGGACCAGACACACGCTGGGTGACCGACATGCGCCGGTGATGGGGGTCATTGCGGCCTTCATCTTCGCGGCGCAGATGCTTAACTTCCCCATCGTCGGGGGCACATCCGGCCACTTCGTGGGCGGGGCTTTTGCCGCCATCGTGCTGGGGCCGTGGGCGGCAGCGCTGGTGATGACTTCCGTCATCGGCCTGCAGGCCCTGGTGTTCCAGGATGGTGGGCTGTGGGCCATGGGGGTCAACGTGCTCAACATGGGCATCGTCAGCATCCTGGTTGGCTACGCCGCCTACCGGGCACTGCGCAGCCTGATGGCCGGCGGCTGGAGGACGGCGGCTTTCGCTGCTGCCTGGTTGTCCGTGGTGATATCTGCCGCGTTAACCACCATGGAGCTGGTAGCCTCGGGCGCCACGACCATGGCGCTGGCGATGCCGCTGATGGTCGGGCTCCACGCGCTCATCGGGGTTGGCGAGGGGTTGATCACCGTGGCCGCGTTGAGCTACCTGTTGACCACCCGGCCGGACCTGGTGGCAGGCGAGTACGGTCCCCAGGCGGGCGTTGGAAGGCGTGGTGCCGACCTGCGCTGGGGGCTTCTGGGGCTGCTGGTCACCGTGGGGATCGTGCTGCTCTCGCCCTTCGCATCGACGGCGCCGGACGGCCTGGAGCGGGCGGCGGAGAACCTGGGATTCCTGAACCTGGCCCGCAGCGCGCCCTATCAGCTCATCCCTGATTACACGCTGCCCGGCGTGAGCAACCCGGCCCTGGCCACCATCCTGGCCGGCGGGCTGGGCGTGGTGGCCGTCTTCGCCTTGAGCCTGGGCGTGGCTTTCGCCCTACGACGACGCGAAGCCGCTCGCTGACCGCGTGGGGTGAGTGGCCGTGCACATTCACTTTCTCGACGCGTACCAAGGCGGTCCCAGCCGGGTGCATCAGCTCGACCCTCGGGTGAAACTGGTCGCCACTATCGTCTTTATCCTGGTCTGTTCGCTCACCCCGGCTGGTGACTGGGTGGGCTTTGCTTTGCTCTTCGGGTTGCTGATGCTGGTCACCCGGCTGGCCCGGCTGTCGCCGTGGCTCATCCTACGCCGGTCCTTTGTGGCCGTGCCCTTTGCCCTCATGGCCGTGACCCTCATCTTCACCACGCCCGGCCTGCCCCTCTTCCGCTTGAGCGTGGGACCCTTCAGCGTGACGGTGTCGTCAGCCGGGCTGATCCGCTTCGTGAGCCTGCTGCTGCGATCATGGCTGTCGGTGATGATGGCCGTGCTGCTCTCAACAACGACCACCTTCCCCCAGCTGCTGCGCGCCATGCGTGACCTGAGGTTCCCCCGGGTGCTGGTCAGCATTATCTCCTTCGCCTATCGCTATCTGTTTGTGCTGGCGGATGAGGCTCTGCGACTCAACCAGGCGCGGGTGGCCCGGGCGGCCGTCCTGGGGGGAGGGAAGGCCGGCGGTTCCATCGGCTGGCGGGCCAGAGTGCTGGGCGGGATGGTGGGTTCGCTCTTCATCCGCAGCTACGAGCGCAGCGAGCGCATCTACAACGCCATGGTGGCCCGGGGCTACGCCGGGGAGATCAGGACCCTGGCCGAGCCGCCCCTGCGGATGGCCGATGTGGGCGCCGGCGTCTTGTTCGTGCTCGTCGTGGCGGGGATTCAAATCGTCAGCCGGCTGCTGGTGTAGAAGGCTGTTGTGGCGCTTGCGGTGATGGTGAGGGAAGAGGTGGTGGAACCCCCTATGACCCAGCCGGTGGTGGAGATTCGTGACCTGTGGTTCACCTACCCCGATGGGTTGCAGGCGCTGAAGGGCGTGGACCTGGTCATCCGGCCTGGGGAGAAGGTGGCGGTAACCGGACCTAATGGCGCCGGCAAGTCCACCCTGTTCCTGCACCTCAACGGCATCCTCCGGGGCGATGGCTATGTGAGGATCCAGGGGATGCCCGTGAGCGAGGAGAACCTGGGGCGCATCCGAGGGTTGGTGGGACTGGTGTTTCAGGACCCAGACGATCAACTCTTCTCGCCCACGGTGTTCGAGGACGTGGCTTTCGGCCCGCTCCACATGGGCCTGCCCGAGGACGAGGTGCGCCGGCGGGTGGGCTGGGCGCTGAAGCAGGTGGGCATGGACGGGCAAGAAGGGCGGATGCCCCATCACCTGAGCCTGGGCCAGCGCAAGCGGGTGGCCATCGCTACCGTGCTGTCTATGGACCCGGCCATCCTGGTGTTGGACGAGCCTACGTCCGGTCTGGATCCACGCACCCGGCGCGGACTCGTCGGCCTCTTGCAGGAACTGCGCCGGACGCTGCTCATCGCGACCCACGACATGCGTCTGGTGCGCGATGTTTGTGAGCGCACCGTCATCATGGACGAGGGGCGCGTGGTGGCTGACGGCCCCACCGCTGACATCCTGGCCGATGTGGACCTGCTTGAGCGCCACGGCCTGGAACGGCCTTAGCTCGTCCTTGCACAAATTTGCCTCAGCGGAGCAAGGGGCTCCCTGCGAGGGGTGAGTGCTTACCGCCTCCTTTTTCCTGCTCATGCTGGTGATTAATGTCGCAATTGCAACAAGACAGCGAGATCTTACATCCAATTGGATGGTGAGACTTGGTACCGCATGGGCGACTACGTTCGCAGGGAGGAGGACGAAATCTTCTATGTGGACCGCCGGGCGGACCTCATCAAGTACAAGGGATACAGGGTGTCGGCGTCTGAGATCGAAGCGGTGTTGCAGGATCATCCCGCCGTGGTTGGGGCTTGTGTGGTCGGGGTGCCGTATTCGAAGGTCGGAGAGCGAATAAAAGCCCTGGTGGTCCTCAAAGAAGGTGTGAGGGGCATGAGTTCATCGGAACTGATGCGGTGGTGTCGCGAGAGACTTGCACCGTACAAGGTGCCACAGTACATAGAGTTCAGAGACATGTTGCCAAAGTCCAAGGTGGGCAAGTTGCTCAGACGAGAGGTGAGGGAAGAAGAGAGAAGGCAGATTACCAGGCAAAAGTGCTGAATTGGTGAGGTGACTTTATTCGATGCGTCGAGTCGAGGCCGGCCCCAAAGGCCGGCGCTTTGCTTTTCAGGTGCAACCCTTGTGCCAGGGACTGGCACGCACTTGCCAAGTGCGTTGCACCTGACCACCTGACGGTGACAGAAATGTAGGCCAGGTTGCCCGCGGGTGAAGAGTGCGCACGCAGATACGACATAAGCTTTTGGCCGACGAGCGGCTTGCCCCGACTGTCCGCCAGCCTGTCCTGGCGTCAGGCCGGGGGACAGGTCCACGCCGAAGTGCAGCGGGCTACCTGCCGCCCGCATGAACGGCAGGTAGGCGGCTGGCTATTCCGGCTTCCAGTGCCTGCTGGCACAGGTGATTGAGATGACGGCGGCGGACTCCAATTGTTGACGCCGCCAACCTGCCCTACTTGAATCACCAGGAAAAGCGTCTTTGACGGCCCAGGTGTCTGTATCTATAATTGACAAGTGGTCTCCGTCTTCCGTATTCACAGAAGTTTGGGCTTTGCGTGGATCGAGGTGTTGTGGTGAGACCCATTAGGTCTCTCATGTTCCGCAAGTACGTTTCACTGCCATCAGAGGTCATGGACCGGGACCCCGCTCACCTCCGGGCCGCCGTCACCCTGGAGGACGTGACCACCGGCTACAACGGCCAGGTCGTGGTCGAGGGCGTGACGGCACGCATCCAGGCCGGCGAGCGTGTCGCCGTGGTTGGCCCCAACGGCGCCGGCAAGAGCACCCTGTTCAAGGCCATTGTGGGCTTGCTCCCCCTGCACAGGGGGCACGTCTGCTTCCAGGGCCAGTGTCCCGATCCGGGCGGCCGACTGGCCTACGTGCCTCAGCGTGAGTCCATTGACTGGAGCTTCCCGGTGACAGTGGCCGATGTGGTGATGATGGGGCGCTTTGGGCGGTTGGGGTGGTTTCGGAACCCCGGCCCCAAGGACCGCGCTGTGGTCATGGGCAGCTTGGAGCGGGTGGGGATGGCGGAGTACGCCGGCGTGCAGATCGGCGAGCTGTCCGGCGGGCAGCAGCAGCGTGCTTTCCTGGCCCGGGCCCTGGCCCAGGAGGCCGACATCTTCCTCTTGGATGAACCCTTCACCGGCGTGGACACTACCACACAGGCAGCCACCTTTGCCGTCCTGGACGAGCTGCAACGTGAGGGCAAGACCGTCATCGTGGCTACCCATGACCTGAACAGCGTGTTCCGGCATTTCGATCGTGTGCTGGCTTTGAATCGCCGCCTGATTGCCTATGGGACGCCGGAGGAGGTTTTCACCCCCGAGGTGCTGGCGGCCACCTATGGCGACCAGGTAGCCATGCTGCCCACTGATGGCGGGCTGCTGGCGGCAATCAACGAGGCGCACTTTGAGTGAAGCTCCCTGGGTTCCCCCGAGTTCCCCAAAGTTCCCTGTACCGCTCAAGGGGAACTCTCGTAGGAGCTATCCGGTCGGTTCTTGCGGGGGTGCGAATAGAGATCGCAGAGATGCTGGAAACCCTCCTGGCTCCACTGCAGTACCCCTTCATGCAGCGTGGGCTTTTGGCTGCGGTGATGGTGGGGATACTGTGCTCGGTCGTCGGGACCTACGTGGTGGTGAGGGGCATGGCCTTCATCGGCGATGCCCTGGCCCATGCCGTCCTACCCGGGGTCGCCGTGGCCTACCTGCTGGGCCAGAACCTGCTGGTAGGTGCCTTGGTGGCCGGCGTGCTCACCGCGCTGGCCATTAGCGCCCTCTCAAGGCGGGCTCAGCTCAAGGAGGACACTGCCATCGGCATCCTCTTTGCCGGCGCTTTAGCCCTGGGAGTGCTGCTCATGAGCACCATCCGCAGCTACACGGTGGACCTGACCCACGTGCTCTTCGGCGACGTGTTGGGCGTGTCCGCCTCGGACCTTTGGCTCATCGCTGGGCTGGGTACGGTGGTGCTGCTGCTCATCTTTCTGCTCTACAAGGAGTTCCTACTGGTCTCATTCGACCCCACCATGGCTGCGGCGCTGCGGCTGCCGACGGACCTGTTGCAGCATCTGCTGCTGATCCTGCTGGCCGTCACCATCGTGGTGTCGCTGGAGATCGTCGGCGTGGCGCTGGTGGTGGCCATGCTGGTCACGCCGGGGGCCACTGCCTACCTGCTCACCCGCCGGCTGGCGTGGATGATGGGAGTGGCGGCCCTCATCGGCGCTGTCTCCGGTGTGGCCGGGCTGTACCTCTCGTACTACGCCAACGTGGCTTCCGGTGCTGCCATCGTGCTGTTCTGCACCGGGGTCTTCGTCCTGGTCTTCCTTTTCTCGCCCCGCCGGGGCATCGTCTTCAGCCGGCTACGGCGCTGACCGGGGCGATAAACTGGCCGAGATGACCTGCGGACCTCTTTGTCGCGCAAGCATTCACCGCTCCCTCTATGGGGGAGGGAGCGGATGACCACTTCGTCACCATACCGAGTTGAGGTATCGGCATGAAGAAGCTCCAACGCACGCAGCAAATACTCGCTACCCACCCCTCGACTCCGGACGGGGACATCTCGCCTGAGCTGGAACAGCTCTGCGTCAACACCATCCGGGGCCTGGTCATGGACGCCGTGGAGAAGGCCAAATCAGGCCACCCGGGCATGCCCCTGGGGATGGCCGACGCCGCCTTCGTCCTGTGGACCCGATTCCTGAAGCACGATCCCACGGCCCCCAGGTGGCCGGACCGCGACCGCTTCGTCCTCTCGGCTGGCCACGGTTCCATGCTCCTCTACTCGCTCCTCCACCTGACCGGCTATGACCTGCCGCTGGAGCAACTCCAGCAGTTCCGCCAGTGGGGGAGCATGACCCCGGGGCACCCGGAGGTAGGCGCGGCACCTGGCGTCGAGACCACCACCGGGCCGCTAGGCCAGGGCTTCGGCAACGGCGTGGGCATGGCCCTGGCCGAGCGCTTCCTGGCAGCGACCTTCAACCGACCGGGCCACACCATCGTGGACCACTACACCTACGCCATCGTCAGCGACGGCGACCTGATGGAGGGCGTGGGCTCGGAGGCGGCTTCCCTGGCAGGGCACCTGGGCCTGGGCAAGCTCATCTACCTCTACGACGACAACCACATCTCCATTGAGGGCTCCACTGACCTGACCTTCACCGAGGACGTGGCCCGGCGCTTCGAGGCTTACGGCTGGCACGTGCAGCGCGTGGACGGTCATGATCGCGCCGCCGTCGCGGAGGCCATCCGCAAGGCGCGGGCAGAGGTGCAGCGACCCTCGCTGATCATGTGCCGCACCCACATTGGCTACGGCAGTCCCAACAAGCAGGACAAGGCCGTGGCCCACGGCGAGCCCCTGGGTGAGGAGGAGGTGCGGCTGACCAAACAGCGCCTGGGCTGGCCTATAGAGCCGCCCTTTTACATCCCCGACGAGGTGAAGGCGTACTTCGCCGGCCTGCGCCCGGGCTGGGAGGCAGCCCGCAGGGAGTGGGAGGCGCGCTTCGAAGCCTATCGCCAGGCGTACCCGGAGGAGGCCCAGGTCTTCGAGACGGTGATGGCCGGGCGCCTGCCCGATGGCTGGCAGGAGCGGATCCCGACCTTCGAACCCGGCAAGGAGATGGCCACCCGGGCAGCATCCGGCGAAGTGCTGCAGGCCATCGCACCTGCCATACCCACCCTCATCGGCGGCTCCGCCGACCTGGCCCCCTCCAACAAGACCTACCTCAAGGCCTATAAGTCCATCCAACGCAACGACTTCTCGGGCCGCAACCTGCACTTCGGGGTGCGCGAGCACGCCATGGGTGCCATCCTCAACGGCCTGGCGCTGCACGGGGGCATCGTCCCCTACGGCGGTACCTTCCTGGTCTTCTCCGACTACATGCGCCCGGCCATCCGCCTGGCGGCCATGATGGAGGTGCCGGTGATCTACGTCCTCACCCATGACAGCATCTTCGTGGGCGAGGACGGCCCCACCCACCAGCCCATCGAGCACCTGGCAGCCCTGCGGGCCATCCCGCACCTGGTGGTGATCCGCCCGGCGGATGCCACGGAGACGGCGGTGGCCTGGCAGGTGGCCCTGGAGCGCCGGGATGGTCCCACGGCTCTGGCCCTGACCCGGCAGAAGCTCCCCGTGCTCGACCGCTCCCGGCTGGCCAGCGCCGAGGAGCTACGGCGTGGTGGGTATGTGCTGGCCGGCGCCGACGAGGGGGCGGACCTGCTCCTCATCGCCAGCGGGTCGGAGGTGCACATCGCCCTGGAAGCCCGCGACCTGCTGGCTGGGCGAGGGGTGCGCGCGCGGGTGATCAGCATGCCGAGCTGGGAGCTGTTCGAGGCGCAGCCGCAGGAGTACAAGGACGCGGTGCTGTCACCGGATGTGCCCGTCCGCCTGGCGGTGGAAGCCGGGGTACCCCAGGGCTGGGACAGGTACGTGGGGCCTTTCGGCGATGTGGTCGCCATCGAGGGGCGATTCGGCGCTTCGGCCCCGTGGAAGGTGCTGGCGGAGAAGTTTGGGTTCACCGGCGAGCAGGTGGCTGCCAGGGCGTTGCGCTTGCTGGATGAGTTCCCGGAGCGAGCCCGGGAGATGATGCAGAGATTGCCACTTTCGCAAGGGAGGCGGGCATGAGAATATTCCTGGACACGGCAAACATCGAACAGATCCGGCTGGCCGACAGTTGGGGCGTGTTGGACGGCGTGACCACCAACCCGACCCTGGCGGCCAAGGAGGGACGGCCCTTCAAGGAGCTGGCCCTGGAGATTTGCGAGCTCATGGGCCATCGCCCGGTCAGTCTGGAGACGGTGAGCCGCGATGCCGAGGGCATGATCCGCGAGGCGCGCATCCTCAACTCGTGGGCGCCTAACGTGGTGGCCAAGATCCCCATGACGCCCGAGGGCCTGAAGGCGGTGCGTGTGCTGAGCGAAGAGGGCGTTCGCACCAACGTGACGCTGGTCTTCTCCACCAGTCAGGGCTTCCTGGCGGCCAAGGCCGGCGCCACCTTCGTCAGCCCCTTCCTGGGCCGGCTGGACGACATCAGCCACGAAGGGATGGAGGTGGTGCGCGAACTGGCGGAGATCTTCGCCCTCTACGGCTACGAGACCGAGGTCCTGGCGGCCAGCCTGCGGCACCCCCGGCACGTGGTGGAGGCGCTGCTGGCCGGCGCCGACATCGCCACCATGCCCTTTGACACCTTGCAGAAGCTCTTCCGCCATCCGCTCACCGACATCGGCCTGGAGCGCTTCCTGGCCGACTGGCAGAAGGTGCCGGATGCGGATAAGGTGTTTCGCCAAGACAGCCCCGAGGTTACCCTCTGAGTTCCCACAGTGAGGAGCTTGGAGGAACCAGGGGGAACTCTGGGGATTCAATTGTGAGGCGTGGCGTGAGCAGGGGTTCGTAGTGGGGGCTTTAGCCGCTTTTGGCCCCCTTGGACGGCCGAAGCTGTCACTGCGAACTGAGAATGCTGATGTCCAAAATGCAGAATGAGCTGAAGCGGCGGGCTGCCCTGGCGGCGGTCGAGCTGGTGGAAAGCGGGATGGTGGTGGGGTTGGGGAGCGGCTCAACGGCCGAGCACGCTATCCGGGAGATTGGTCGGCGGTTACGTGACGGTGGCCTGGCCGATGTGGTCGGGGTGCCCACCTCCAGCCGGTCGGCCCGGGTGGCGGAGGAGGTTGGCGTGCCGCTGACCACGCTGGAAGAGCATCCGGTCGTCCACCTGACCATTGACGGCGCTGATGAGGTGGACCCCAACCTGGACCTCATCAAGGGCCTGGGCGGGGCGCTGCTGCGGGAGAAGATCGTGGCCCAGGCCTCCCGGCGACTGGTCATCGTGGTGGATGACTCCAAGCTGGTAGACCGGCTGGGCACCAAAGCCCCGCTCCCTGTAGAGGTCATCCCCTTTGGCTGGCGCACACATGTCCCCTTTCTGGAGTCCCTGGGGATACGGCCCGTGCTGCGCCTGGGTGCCGATGGCCGGCCCTTCGTCACCGACGAAGGCAACTTCATCCTGGACTGTCATCTGGGGGGCAGCGAGCGGCCGATGGAGCTGGCCGGCTGCCTGGAGAGTCGGGCAGGGGTGGTGGAACACGGGTTGTTCCTGGGGTTGGCCACGGAGGTCATCGTGGCGTCTGCTGGCGGTGTGCGGGTGCTGCGGAGGGAAGGATGAGGGGAAGCTGGAAAGCAGAGATGGGAGAACAGAGCGCATGGTGAAGATCGTACCCTCGATCTTGTCGGCGGATTTCACCCGGCTGGGTGAGCAGGTGCGCGAGGCGGAAGCCGCCGGCGCCGACTACATCCAGATAGACGTGATGGACGGCCACTTCGTCCCCAACATTACCGTGGGGCCGCTGGTGGTGGAGGCGGTGCGGCGTGCCGTTCAGGTGCCGCTGGACGTGCACCTGATGATCGAGCATCCGGAGCGTTACATCGAGCAGTTTGTCGAAGCCGGCGCCCACATCCTGACGGTGCACCAGGAAGCCTGCGTGCACCTGCATCGGGCGGTGCAGGCCATCCGCGAGCTGGGTGCCCGGCCTGGGGTGGCCATCAACCCGGCCACGCCGGTCAGCGCCATCGAGGAGATCCTGGACTACGTGGACCTGGTGCTGGTGATGACGGTGAACCCGGGCTTTGGCGGGCAGGAGTTCATCCCCGGCACCTTGCCCAAGATCGCCCGGCTGCGCCGGATGCTGGACGAGCGCCGTCTACCGGTGGAGATCGAGGTGGACGGGGGTATAGATGCGGAGACGGCGCCCCAGGTGGTGCGCGCCGGTGCCACCGTGCTGGTGGCCGGGTCCAGCATCTTCAACGCCAGGGCCTCGGTGGCGGAGAACATTGCCGTCCTGCGCCGTGCGGCGGCCACGGCTTGGCTGCGCACGGCTTGAGAGGAGATTGATAACGCTCATGTATAGCATCCTGAGAGCACACCAGGTCATGTTTTGGCATATGGGTGGCCAGAGCTGCTTCAGAACGTGCTCGGGCATGCTTGATTTTGGCTTCCAAGCAAAGGAAGCCAACTG
>FWWM01002611.1_pt1 | contig 47935 bp, 47 predicted proteins | sample 2228351 | NCBI WGS metagenome assembly FWWM01 (sample SAMEA103939774, study PRJEB20133) | metagenome | reverse complement strand
CCCTCCCCCCCCTTGGGAGGCCCTGGCGAGCACCGGGGAAGGGCAGGGCCTCATCTACCACGCCGCGGGTAGCCTCTACCTCCCTCCCCTCGAGGCCCTGGCGGAGAGGCCCTTTTTCCCCGTTTTGGTCTACAACTTCCTCAAGCCCCACCGGGAGGCCCCCTTTGGGCTATTGGCCCCAGAGGAAACGCTTCTGCCCCTTCCGGAGGCCTCCTTCCTCCCTAAGGCCCCGGGAGGGGCGGGGCGGTTTTTCGCACTTTTGGCCCTTTTAGTCCTCATGCTAGAGCTTTTCCTGTGGCGGAGGGGCCAGGCTAGGGAGGCCAGAGGGGTAGGATAGGGCCATGCGCTTCCGGCCCATCCGGGAAGAGGACCTACCGGCCCTAAGGGCCCTCACCCCCAACCCCCCCTCCCCGGGGGCGGTGCGATACTTCGCCCGCACGGGGCATTCCTTTTTGGCCGAGGAGGGGGAGGAGGCCCGGGGGTTTATCCTGGCCCAGGCCGTCTGGCAGGGGGAAGGGGTGATGCTTTGGGTGAGCCGCCTCGAGGCCCAGGACGAGGCCACCCTAAAGGGCCTCCTCCGGGCCCTTCTCAAAAGCGGGAAAGACACCGGGGTCCACCGGGTGGCCCTGGGGCTAGACCCAGAGGACGGGAGGCTCAAGGCCCTCCTGGAGGAGGAAGGGTTTGGCTTCCGCCTCCTGGCCCAGAAGACCCTGCGCCCCGACCCGCTAGGATAAGGACGTGCGCCTCGAGGCCGCCCAGGAGGTCTTAGCATGGGTGGAAAGCAGGATTGGAGCGAGGTCAAGCGCATCCTAGCCCAGGCCTCCTTCCCCATCGCCCTGGCCCTTCTCTTCGGCTCCCACGCCCGGGGGGAGGCCCTGGAGGAAAGCGACCCGGAGTGGGAGGCCCGGCGGGGGGGATCGGCGTGGTGGGGGAGGCCGCCCGGGAAGGGGTGGTCCTTCTCGAGGCCCTAGAATAGGGGTTATGAACCGCGTACACCTCGGCATCCGGGGGGAGCCCACCCCCGAGGGGATGGAGCGCATCCTCCAGGCCCTAAGGGGGCTACCTGGGGTCCAGGAGGCCCAGGCCACGGGCCCGGCCCAGGTGGAGGTGGTCTACGACCCCCAGACCCTCACGGTGATGGACCTGATCCGGGCCGTCCGGGAAAGGGGATTTTTGGCGGGGATGCTCTAGATGCTCCCCCAGGCCCTAAGGCGCTTTGGGTACACGAGCTACGCCGAGTGGCTCCAAAGCCTCCCGGGCTACGCGGGCCAGATCGTCTTCCACCACCTCCTCCCCCCTAAGCCCCCGGAGGAAGCCCCCTATGGGGGGCGGTTTAGCGGGATTCTGAAGGCCTTAGGCATTAAGCCCTTCCGCCACCAGGCCGAGGCCCTAGGGCTTTTGGAAGGGGGGGCCAACCTGGTCCTGGCCTTTCCCACCGCCGCCGGGAAGAGCCTGGTCTACCAGGCCCCGGTCCTCGAGGCCCTAAAAGAAGGGGGGGCAAGCCTCCTCCTCTTCCCCACCAAGGCCCTGGCCCACGACCAGCTCAAGCGGCTAAAGGGGATGGCCCAGGCCCTGGGCCTGGAGGGGGTCTACCCCTACGACGGGGACACCCCCGCCTCCACCCGGCGCCTGGCCCGGGAGGGAGGGCGGGTCCTCCTCACGAATCCGGATATGCTCCACTTTGGGCTTCTGCCCCGGCATCCGGACTGGGCGGGCTTCCTGGCCCGGCTTAGGTACATCGTCTTGGACGAGGTGCACACCTACCGGGGGGTCTTTGGCACCCATACGGCCTGGATCCTCCGCCGCCTCCTCCGCCTGGCCCGGCACTACGGGGCCAGGCCCCAGCTCATCGCCGCCAGCGCCACCATCGCCAACCCCAAGGCCCACGCCGAGGCCCTCACCGGGGAGGCCTTCCAGGAGGTGGAGGCCAGGCTCCGGCGCGCCCCCCTGGAACTCCTCCTCTGGCGGCCCAAGGCCCTGGATGCCAAGGGGGAAAGGCGGCGGAGTCCCCTTCTGGAGGCGGCCTACCTGGCCCAGGCCCTAGCGGGGGAGGGCCTTAGGGCCTTGGTCTTTACCAACGCCCGGAGAAGCGCCGAGCTCATCGCCCGGTACGCCCAGCACCCGGGGGTCCGGCCCTACCGGGCCGGGTACACGGCCAAGGAGAGGCGAAGGCTGGAGGAGGCCTTGCGGAGCGGGGAGGTCCCGGTCCTGGTGACCACCAGCGCCCTGGAACTGGGTCTGGACATCGGGGAGCTGGACGCGGTGGTCCTGGTGGGGTATCCGGGCTCCCTAAGCGCCTTCTGGCAGCGGGCGGGCCGGGCGGGCCGGGGGGGGCGGCAGGCCCTCTTAGCCTTCATCCCCCGGGAAGACCCCTTGGACGAGTACTTCCTCCACCGGCCGGACCTCCTCCTCAAGACTCCTCCGGAGGAAGCCATCGTGGACCCGGAAAACCCCGTCCTCTGCCCCCTCCACCTCCACGCTGCGGCCCGGGAGCTGCCCTTAAGGCGGGAGGAGATCCCCTGCCCAGAGGCCCTTTCCGAGCTCAAGCCCAAGGGGGACCGGTTCTACACCCCCAAGCGGAACCCCCACCGGGACCTGGTCTTAAGGGGTTTTGGCGGGCATTTCACCCTTAGGGGGCCCAAGGGGGAGGTTCTGGGGCAGCTGGACGAGCGGCAGGCCTACTGGGAGGCCTACCCGGGGGCGGTCTACCTGCATGGGGGGGAGGCCTACCTGGTAGCCCACCTGAACCCCTTGAGGCGGGAAATCCACCTTCTTCCCAGCCTCGAGGACTACTACACCGAGCCTAGGAGTGAGACGGACCTCGAGGTCCTCTCCGGGGAGGAGGTCCTGGAGGGGGTCTATGTGGGCCGGGTCTACCTCAGGGAGCGGGTGGTGGGGTACGTCAAAAAGCGCTATTACACGGGGAGCATCCTGGAGGAGGTCCCCTTGGACCTCCCCGAGGTCCACTTCCCCACGGAGGCCCTCTGGTTCCACCCCCCCGCCATCCTCCCCCCAAGCGAGATCCCCGGGGGGATCCACGCCCTGGAGCACGCCCTAATCGGCCTCATGCCCCTTTTTGTCCTGGCGGAAAGGCAGGATATCGGGGGGATCTCCTACCCCTTCTACCCCCGGCCCCTCCCCTCGGGGGGAGGTCCCACGGTCTTCATCTACGACGGCTACCCCGGGGGGGTAGGGTACGCCCGGGCCGCGGCCCGGCGGTTTCCCGCCTGGATTAGGGCCGCCTGGGACCTCCTCAAGGCCTGCCCCTGCGAGGCGGGCTGCCCCCGGTGCATCCTCTCCCCCAAGTGCGGGAACGGGAACCAGCACCTGGATAAACGGGCCGCCCTATTCCTTGCGGCCCAGATGGCCCTGGCCTTCCCGGCCCGGACCCTCCACTAGGGCTTGACCGGGGGGTAAACTAAAGGGCATGGCCCGCCCCCCCCTGGACCCCAAGGCCCGGCGGGGCGCCATCGAGGAAAGCCCCGAGGAGTTCCTAAGGCGCTTCCTGGAGCACCGCCTGGAGGTGGACCTACTCCCCGAGCCCTGGGGAAGCCCCCTCCTGGAGGCCCTCACCCCCTTGGGCCCCCTCTACGCCTTTGACCGGGGGGCCCCCCCTGCCCCCGTGGGGCCCACCCCCGTCCTCCTCCACGGGGTGGCGGAGTGGGTGAGGCCCCTAGAGGGCGAGGCCTACCTTAAGCGGGTGCGGGACCGGTACCGGCTGGGGGGGGAGGCCAGGGAGCTAGGGGAGGGGTTTTACCTCCTCGAGGTCAGGGGGCCGGAGGGCGGGGTTAGACTGGTGGTCTACTGGGAGGGGGAGATGCCCGGGAAGGCTGAGGTGGGCCTCCTCCCCCCCTTGATGCTTTTCCGCTAGGAGGGGCATGGAACTCCAAGAGGCCATTGAGGCCATCCGGGCCCGGCTTTCCCTAAGGGAGGTGGTGGGCCGGTATGTGGCCCTCCGCCCCGCGGGGCGGGGGCGGTACAAGGGCCTCTGCCCCTTCCACACGGAGAAGACCCCTTCTTTCTACGTAGACGAGGAGAAGGGCCTCTTCCACTGCTTCGGGTGCAAGGCCGGGGGGGACCTCTTCGCCTTTGTCCAGCGCATAGAGGGGCTGGAGTTCCGGGAGGCCCTGGAACGGTTAGCCGAGGAAGCCGGGGTGGAGCTCCCCAAGGGACCTGGGGGAGGAGGCCGGAAACGGGAGCTCTTAGAGGTCCTCAAGCTGGCCCAGGCCTACTTCCGGGCTGAGCTCCAGAAAGCCCCGGAGGCCCTGGCCTACCTTAAGGCCCGGGGGCTTACCGAGGAAACGATAGACCGCTTCGGCCTGGGCTACGCCCCCCCTAAGGGGGATGGCCTCCTCCGCCACCTCCTGGCCCAGGGGATAAGCCCCGAGGAAGGGTTTAAGGCCGGGGTCCTGGTGGAACGGGAGGGGCGGTACTGGGACCGGCTTAGGGGCCGGATCACCTTCCCCATCCCCGACGCCCTGGGCCGGACCGTAGGCTTCACCGGCCGGGTCCTGGGGGAGGGGGAGCCCAAGTACCTAAACACCCCCGAAACCCCTCTCTTCCGGAAGCGGGAAACCCTCTTTGGCCTCCCCCAGGCCCGGCCCCACCTGGAGGGGGGGCGGGCCATCCTGGTGGAGGGGCTTTTTGACGCCATCGCCCTCCACCAGCTGGGCTTTCCCGAGGCGGTGGCTGTCCTAGGCGCGGGGCTTGCCCCGGAGCAGGCAGGGCTTCTCGCCCGAGCCGGGGTGGTCCGGGTCTACCTGGCCTTTGACCGGGACGAGGCCGGGCGCAGGGCCACCCTGGGAAGCCTGGACGGGGACCTGGCCCGGCGCTTCCTTTTTTACGCCATCCTTCTCCCCGTCAAGGACCCCGGGGACCTCCTCCTCCACCCCGAGGGGCGGGCCCTCTTCCAAAAGGCCCTGGAGGAGGCCCTCCCCGAGGTGGAGCTCCGGATAGAGGAGGCCCTAAGGGGCCTGGACCTCAAGACCCAGGAAGGGCGGCGCCGCTTCCTCCAGGCCCTTACCCCCAGGATGCTCTCCCTAGACCCCCTGGACCCGGTGGCGGAGGAGCTAAAGGCGCGGGTGGCGGAAAGGCTTGGGATCAGCCGGGAGCGGCTGGAGGAGTACCTAAAGGCCCAGCGCAAAGGGGTTAAGGACCCACCCCCCCCAGGCCCCAAGGCCCAGGACCCGGTGGACCGGACCCTCCTTTTGGAGCTGGACGCCATCGCCCTTCTCCTCTCGGCCCCGGAGGACAGGTTCCTAGGCCTGGTTCTTCACGCCAAGGACCAGGTCTGGCCCAAGGAGGGCTCCCTTTTAGGGGAATTCCTGGACCTGGCGGCCCGGGAGCCCCGGAAGGCCTTCCTCCGGCACCACCTCGCCCGCAAGGAGGCCGGAGGGCTTCTTTTTGAAAGGCTCCTCCTGGCCCCCGTAGTGGAGGAGCCCAGGCTTAAGGAAAAGCTGGACCACGCCCTGGCCCGGGTGCGGGAGGCCTACCTCAAGGAGAGGCTGGCCCTCCTCAAGGCTAGGCTCAAGGAAGGGCCCGAACCTGGCCTCCTCAAGGAGATCGCCGAGGTCCAGCAGGCCATAGAGGCGGAGCGACGCATCTACCGGAAGGTTTAAAATGGGCCCGGGCCTATGGGCCCCAAGGAGGTCCAGGATGAAAACCCCAGTCCGCGTAGCCGTAACCGGAGCCGCCGGCCAGATCGGGTACAGCCTCCTCTTCCGCATCGCCGCGGGGGAGATGCTGGGGAAGGACCAGCCCATCATCCTCCAGCTCCTGGAAATCCCCCAGGCCCTGAGAGCCTTGGATGGGGTGGTGATGGAGCTCGAGGACTGCGCCTTCCCCCTCCTTAAGGGCGTGGTGGTCACGGATAACCCCAAGGTGGCCTTCCAGGATGCCGACTACGCCCTTTTGGTGGGGGCGGCACCCCGGAAAGCGGGGATGGAACGGCGCGACCTCCTGGAGATGAATGGCCGCATCTTCACGGAACAGGGCCGGGCCCTGGCCGAGGCGGCCAAGCCCACGGTCAAGGTCTTAGTGGTGGGGAACCCTGCGAACACCAACGCCCTCATCGCCTACAAGAACGCCCCAGGCCTAGACCCCAGGAACTTCACGGCCATGACCCGGCTGGACCATAACCGCGCCAAAGCCCAGCTAGCCAAGAAGACCGGGGTGGGGGTGGAAAGGATCCGCCGGATTGCCGTCTGGGGAAACCACTCCTCCACCATGTTCCCCGACCTCTTCCACGCTGAGGTGGACGGCCGGCCTGCCCTGGAGCTTGTGGATATGGACTGGTACGAGAAGGAGTTCATCCCCACCGTAGCAGGGAGGGGGGCCGCCATCATCCAGGCCCGGGGGGCCTCCTCCGCGGCCAGCGCGGCCAACGCCGCCATTGAGCACATCCGGGACTGGGCCTTAGGGACCCCGGAAGGGGACTGGGTCTCCATGGCCATCCCCTCGGACGGGTCCTATGGGGTGCCGGAGGGTATCGTCTACTCCTTCCCGGTCCGGTGCCAAAACGGGGCCTACGAGATCGTCCAGGGCCTGGAGATCAACGAGTTTGCCCGTAAGCGGATGAAGATTACGGCCCAGGAGCTCCTGGACGAGATGGAGCAGGTCAAGGCCTTAGGCTTGATCTAGGGCCTGTCCAAAGGCCTGCCCGGTGGGCACCCCTAGGACCCTTGTCCAGGCGCCCAGGGGAGGCCCGGGGGTAGGCCTTGCCTTTGGAACCACCCTCGTGCTAAAATCAAAGGGAAGGGAAGGTGGATCCCTATGTTTAATTTCAAGGGGCCTAAGGCGGTTTTAGGGCTCCTGGTGTTGGCCAGCCTCCTGGCGGCCTGCGGCGGCCAGGGGGGCGGCGGCTCCGGCAGCGGGGGCGGCGGCTCCGGCGGCGGGGGCGGTGGGGGCGGCGGCGGAGGCGGTGGGGGTTCTACCGTCACCCTAACCCTGGTCAACGAGCTGAATTACCAGGTCAAGGCCGCCTACCAGGTGGGGAACAGCCCCTGGCAGGAGCTAACCCTCACCAACGGGCAGGGTAGCTTCACCCCGCCCCAGGGGGAGGCACGGTATGGGGTGGCCGTGTACTGCCAAGACCCTAACCAGGGCCCGGAAATCACCGTTATCCAGGCCACCCTCTCGGATGGGAACAACCCCCGGGTGGTCTGCAGCACCCAGGGCCAAACCCCTCAGACCGTGCCCTTCACCGTCAACGTCCAGGCTGGCCAAAGCGGGGCGCAGGACGGGGACATCGTCTTTGTTTTCGGGGCCTATGGCCAGGGCAGCACCTCTACCTTCTATAACGGCCAGGCTAGCGTGACCCTTAACCTGGTCCCGGAGACTCAGGACCTCCTGCTGGTGGTGGTGCGCCAGAACAACCTGCAAGACCCGCCCCAGTTCATCACCGCCGAGGTCAAGCGGAACGTGAACGTGACAAACGGCGGGAGCACCTCCATCGTGCTCGGGGCCCCAGGCTCCTCTCGTACCTTGACGCTCAGCTCTGTACCCCCGTCCGCAAACATGGTGAGCTCCTGGATCCTCTACCTAACGGGCAGCAACCCAAGGACCTTTGGTTTAGTGGGTTTTGATCTAGAGGCCGCCGCCAACTACCGGGAGGTGGTGGGGTTTGGGAGCGGGGATACCTACCTAGCCCTTGGGATGGCTAGTATAGGCCCGCCACAATCCCCAAGCCAAACCCTGGGTAGGGCTAAAGGCTTCCTTGGAGGGGACCTAACCCTTAACCTCCCCTCCTCCTGGCCCGCTGGCGCCCTCCAGGTGGACGGGAACCCCCATCCCCAGGTGAGCGGCCTTGCCTACACGGATAGCAATACAGGGCTAAACCTTGCGGGGTACTCCATCGCGTATTCCGCAGGGGAGATAAACATATACACTGCACTCACCCAGTCCTGGCTTGGGAATAGCCAAGCGTACCAGGTGCCAGACCTGACCGGGGTCTTCCCCTACACCGCGCCTAGCAACGGTACCCCTGCGACCATCAGGGTGTTTGCCGTATTGGGCCTCTACAACCTTCTCTCTGAAAACCCTGCGGAAGGCTTCGACCCAGCCCCAGCCAACAGCGATTTGGATTTGGCCGGGGCGGAGGCCAGAGGGTCCTACCAGGTAGGCAACTCAATAAGTCTGCCCTGAGGCGGACGGGGGATGGCCCCCCGGGGAGTCCCCGGGGGGTTTTGCCTACCGGTCCAGCTCAAAAGCCCGGTGGACCGCCTTAAGGGCGGCCTCGGCGTACTCCTGGGGGATGATGACGGAGATCCGGACCTCGCTCGTGGCGATCATCTCAATGTTGGCCCCGGTGCTGGCCACGGCCTGGAACATCCGGGCGGGGATCCAGGGGGTGGAGGCCAGGCCCACCCCCACGATGGAAAGCTTGGCGATATCCGGCCGCAGGATGGCCTCTCCTCCGATTTCAGAGAGGACTGGCTCCAGGGCCTCCAGGGCCTCCTGAGCGAAGTCCTTGTTCACGGTGAAGGCCATCTGCTGCCTCGAGGGGTCGTGGCCGGGAACGCCCTGGATGATCATGTCCACGGCGATGCCCCGCTCCGCCAGGGCCTGGAAGACCTTGGCCGCGATGCCGGGCTGGTCGGGGATGCCGATCAGGCCGATCTGGGCGTGGTCCAGGTCCAGGGCCACGCCGGTGACGGGTTTATCCATCTCCATACCCACCTCCTTGACCAGGGTACCGGGGTTGTAGGAGAAGCTAGAGCGCACGTGGAGGACCACCCCGTAGCGCTTGGCGTAGTAGACCGCCCGGGGGTGGAGGACCCTGGCCCCCAGGGCGGCCATCTCCAGCATCTGGTCGTAGCCGATGACCTCGAGCTTCCTGGCCTCCGGGAGAAGATGGGGGTCGGTGGTGTAGACCCCTTCGGTGTCCGTGTAGATCTCGCACTCTTTGGCCCCAAGGGCGGCGGCGATGGCCACGGCCGTGGTGTCCGAGCCCCCCCGGCCCAGGGTGGTAATCTCCCCCTCCGGGGTGGTGCCCATGAACCCTGCAATGACGGCCACATACCCTTCCTCCAGGGCCTTTAGGATGCCCTCGGGCCTCACCTCCAGAATCCGGGCGTTCCCGTACCGGCCGTCCGTGACAATCCCAATCTGGTGCTGGACAAACCCCTTGGCCGGGATGCCCATGGCCCAAAGCTGCATAGAGAGGAGGGCCACGGAGACCTGCTCCCCCGTGGTGGTGAGGAGGTCCAGCTCCCTAAAGGGGGGTCTCGGGTGGACCCGTTTGGCCAGGGCGATGAGCTCGTCCGTGGTGTGCCCCATGGCCGAGACCACCACGGCGAGGCGGTGCCCCTTCTCCCGGTAGTGGGCGATGCGCTGGGCCACCTTGTGGATCCTCTCCAGGTCGCCCACGGAGGTGCCGCCGTACTTCTGGACCACCAGGGCCAATCCCTACCTCCTTTCCGCCCCCAAGGGGCGTTATGGGGCATCCTAGCATAAAGTGGGGATGCTTATGACCCTGGAGGAATACCACCGCCTCACCCCCCTCCCCCGGCCCGGGGGGGGGTGGCTTTGGGTCAAACCGGGGGCCCGGGGGTACAAGGACCCGGTCTACGAGGCCCTGGCCCGGAGCGTAGAACCCTTTGGGGAAAGGGCCATAGACCTGAACCCCGGGGTGGGCTGGGGCAGCCTCCCCCTGGAGGGCCGGATGGAGGTGGACCGGCTGGAGACCTCGAGGGCCGCCCTCCGCTGCCTAGAGGCAAGCGGCTTAAAAGCCGAGACCCGCCCCCCCTGGGAGGCCCCTTTAGAAGCCTATGACCTCGCGGTCCTGGCCCTCCCCGCGGGCCGGGGCACGGCCTATGTGGAGCTCTCCCTCCTGGCCGCGGCCCGGGCCCTCCGCCCGGGGGGACGGGTTTACCTCGCAGGGAGCAAGGACAAGGGGTTTGAGCGCTACTTTAAAAGGGCCCAGGAGATCCTGGGCTATGGCCTAATCCTAAGGCGGGAAGGCCCGGTCCGGGTGGCCCTTCTGGAAAAGGAAAACCCCACCCCCCCCCTCCCTCCCCTCTGGCAGGGGTTTAGGGCCAGGCTCCTGGGCCAGGACCTGGGGTTCCGCCACCTCTTTGGGGTCTTCTCCGCGGGGCGGATAGACCCGGCCTCTAAACTCCTCCTCGAGGCCCTCTGGGCCGAGGTGGGCCCGGGGGGCTTAAGGGGACGGGGGGTCTTGGACCTGGGGGCCGGGTACGGGGCCCTAACCCTCCCCCTGGCCCGGCTTGGGGCCCAGGTCACCGCGGTGGAGGACGACCTAGTCTCGGTCCTATCCCTCCGGGCGGGCCTCGAGGCCAACGGGCTTTCCGCCCAGGTCCTCCACTCGGATGTGGACGAGGCCTTGACAAAAGGGCTTAAGTTTGACATCATAGTTACGAACCCTCCCTTCCATGTGGGGGGAGCGGTTATTCTAGATGTGGCCCAAGCCTTTGTGTTGGCCGCCTCAGCCCGGCTTAAGCCGGGTGGTGGCTTTTTCTTGGTGGCCAACCCCTTCCTGAAGTACGAGCCCCTGTTAGAAGAAGCCTTTGGCAACTTCAAAACCCTACGGGTGGACGGGTACAAGGTGCTGTTTGCGGAGGGAAGATGAAGAAAAAGACAGCCAAGACCAAGAAGGCCCAGGAAGCCCTGGAACTCCCCACCCTGCCCGAGGCCCCGGAGGAGGCCACGGCCGACCTCGAGGCCCTGGACCCACCCTTGGAGGAGATAGGGGCCCTGGAGGACCTCAAGGACCTGGACCTGGAGGACCTGGGGGAGGAGGGGCTGGACCTCGAGGAGGAAAGCTTTGAACCCTCCTTCCTGGAGGAGGAAGAGGAGGAACTCCCCACCCCCCGCCTCCCCTCCGCGGACCCGGTGCGCCAGTACCTCCATGAGATCGGCCAGGTCCCCCTCCTCACCCTGGAGGAGGAGATTGACCTAGCCCGGAAGGTGGAGGAGGGGATGGAGGCCATTAAGAAGCTCTCCGAGGCCACGGGCCTGGATGCGGAGCTCATCCGGGAGGTGGTCCGGGCCAAGATCCTGGGCATGGCCCGTATCCCCCATATCCCCGGGGTGAAGGAAGGGCTGGATCCCAAGACGGTTGAGGAGATTGACGCCAAGCTCAAGGCCCTCCCCAAGGAGCTCAAGCGCTACCTCCATATCGCCCGGGAGGGAGAGGCGGCCCGGCAGCACCTGATTGAGGCCAACCTAAGGCTCGTGGTCTCCATCGCCAAGAAGTACACGGGCCGGGGCCTTTCCTTCCTGGACCTCATCCAGGAGGGGAACCAGGGCCTGATCCGGGCCGTGGAGAAGTTTGAGTACAAGAGGCGGTTTAAGTTCTCCACCTACGCCACCTGGTGGATCCGTCAGGCCATTAACCGGGCCATCGCCGACCAGGCCCGGACCATCAGGATCCCGGTGCACATGGTGGAGACCATCAACAAGCTCTCCCGCACCGCCCGGCAGCTCCAGCAGGAGCTGGGCCGGGAACCCACCTACGAGGAGATCGCCGAGGCCATGGGGCCGGGCTGGGACGCCAAGCGGGTGGAGGAGACCCTTAAAGTAGCCCAGGAACCCGTCTCCCTGGAAACCCCCATTGGGGACGAAAAGGATAGCCTCTACGGGGACTTCATCCCCGACGAGCACCTCCCCTCCCCCGCGGAGGCCGCGGCCCAGAACCTCCTCTCGGAGGAGCTGGCCAAGGCCCTCTCCAAGCTCACGGAAAGGGAGGCCATGGTCTTAAAGCTCCGGAAAGGCCTCATAGACGGCCGGGAGCACACCTTAGAGGAGGTGGGGGCCTACTTCGGGGTGACGCGGGAGAGGATCCGGCAGATCGAAAACAAGGCCCTGCGTAAGCTCAAGTACCACGAGTCCCGCACCCGGAAGCTTAGGGACTTTCTAGACTAAAGCCCTAGGGGAAACCGGGCCACCTCCTGGAGGTGGCCCTCCTCGTTATCCCGGACCAGGGCCACCTCCTTCACGGTAAAAGAGCCCCGGGGGGGCGGGGGAAGGCGCCGGGCCAGGGCCTCGGCCTCCTCCGGAGAAAGATCCAGGGCCAGGGTGAGGTGGGGGAGGTAGCTTGGCCCCTCAATCTCCTTAAGGGGCGGGGCCAAAGGCTCCAAGGCCCGGTGGAGCTCCCTGAATGCCCTTCCCCCGTAGGCCCGGAGGTAGACCACCCCGCCCGGGAAAACACCCCACCCCCCAAGCCGGAGGCGGAAGGGCCTATGCCCCCTTAGGATCCCCTCCAGGCCCCGCTTTAAGGCCTCCTCCTCGTAGGGCCAGTCAAAGGGCTGGCGGAGGTTGAGGTGGGGTGGGCCAAACCCCTGGACCCTATGGAGGGCCTGGAGTTCACGCAAAAACCGGTCCAGGTCCCCCGGGGGCCAGACCAAGACCCCGTACACGGGGGGCAGTATACCCTAGAAGATCTCCATCCGGCCCCGGAAGACCCGGCCCACCGGCCTCCCCCCCTCCCAAAGGGTGAGGTCGGCCCAGGCCCCAGGGAGAAGCCGCCCCGCCCCCTCCCACCCGGCGGCCTGGGCCGCCCCCAGGGTGTGGGCCTTGAGGACCTCCTCCGGGGTCAGGGCCTCCCCCGGGGCCAGGGGGTGCTGGGTAGCGGCCAAGAGGTTTTTGGCGTAGTCGGGGAAGGCCACCGGGGCGTCGGAGCCGAAGGCCAGGGGGAGGCCCGTGGCCTTGAGGCTCCGGAAGCGGAAGGCCTCATTTGGGGGAAAGCCGTAGGCCTGGACCAGCCGGGCGTCCTCCAGGAGGTGCAAAGGCTGGAGGGAAAGGGCCAGGGGCAGGCCCCTAAAATGGGGCAGGGCCTCGTCCCGCACGTGCTGGACGTGCTCCATCCGGAGGAGAACCCCCTTGGCCCAGGCCAGGGGGGCGAGCCGCCGGAAAACCCCCAGGATCCCCTCCACCGCCCAGGTGCCGATGGCGTGGACGGCTAGGGTAAAGCCCCGCTCCAGGGCCTCCCGGCCCTCCTCCAGGATGGCCTCCAGGGGGTCTAAGGGGAGGCCATGGCTCCCATCGGGGTAGGGGGTGTGCATCCAGGCTGTCCGGCTTCCCAAGGCCCCATCGGCGAAAAACTTGACCCCAGCCAGGTGGACCACCCCATAGATCCCAGGCTCAGCCCCCCGCCACCCCCCCCGGGGGAGGGCCCACCAGACCCTTAGGGGGAGGTCCAGCCCCAAGGCCCAGGCCAGGGCCTCCGGGGGCTCATACCCCAGGGCGTGGACCGCGGTGTACCCTTGCTGGGCAAAGGCCCTAAGCCCCCTTAGGAGGTCCTCTGGCCCGGGTGGGGGCAGGTGGGGCAAAAGAAGCTCCTGGGCCCGCTCCAAAAGGTAATAAGGCACCCCTTCCCCATCCCGCAGGAAGGCCCCACCCTCTGGGGGAAGGCTCCCTGGGCCTAGGCCCGCAAGCCGGGCGGCCTTCCGGTTGATCCAGGCCGAGTGGAAATCCCGGCTCCGCAGGCAAACGGGGTGGTCCGGGGCAGCCTGGTCTAGGAGGCCTGGAGGTGGAGGGGCCTCGAGGAGGAAGCCCTGCCCCTCCAGCCAGGCCCCCGGGGGAAGCTCCTTTACCCTCTCCGCCACCCGCCTGGCTATGGCCTCGGGCTGGGCTAGCCCCGAAAGGTCCAGGCCCCGGAGGGCCAGGCCAAAGAGGAGGGGATGGGCGTGGGCATCCTGGAGGCCTGGGGTGATGCGCTCAAAGAGAGGTCCCCGGCGGAGGCCAGGCTGGACCTCGGCGATGACCTCCCCCTCCAGGCGTAGGGCCTTTTCCGGATCCGAAAGCCACACCCCCTTAGGATAAGGGGGATGGAGCGGCGCTACCTCTACCGGGGCCGGATTCTGAATCTGGCCCTGGAGGGCCATTACGAGATTGTAGAACATAAGCCCGCGGTGGCGGTGATCGCCCTAAGGGAGGGCCGGATGCTCTTTGTGCGGCAGCCCCGCCCCGCGGTGGGCCTAGCCCCCTTGGAAATCCCCGCGGGGCTTATAGAGCCGGGGGAAGACCCCTTAGAGGCGGCCAAAAGGGAGCTTGCCGAGGAGACGGGGCTTACGGGGGAACTCTCTTTCCTCTTCAGCTACTATGTCTCCCCGGGGTTCACGGACGAGAAGACCTACGTCTTCCTGGCCCAGGACCTAAGGCCAGCCCAGGCCGAGCCGGATGAGGACGAGGCCATCCAGGTAGTCTGGCTGGAGCCGGAGGAGGCCTTGAGGCTCCACCAAAGGGGAGAGGCGGCATTCTCGGCGACGGGGCTCGTAGGGGTGCTTTACTACTATGCTTTTCTCCGAGATCGCGGACGTCCCTAAGGGGCCCAAGGTGGTGGCCGTGGGTTCCTTTGATGGGGTCCACCTGGGCCACCGCCACCTCCTCCACCTGGCCCTTAAGGAGGCCCGGGACCGGAGGCTTCCCCTCCTGGTCTACACCTTCGACCCCCCTACCAAGGTCTTCACCCGGGGGGAGGGGTTTTTAATGGACCTCACGGAAAAGGTCCTGGCCCTTAAGGCCGAGGGGGTGGAGCTCATCCTGGCTGTGCCCTTCAACGAGGACTTCGCCCGGCGGCCGGCCGAGGCCTTTCTGGAGGACCTCATCCGCCTCGAGGCCCAGGCCATCTATGTGGGGGAGGATTTCCGGTTTGGCCGGGGAAGGACCGGGGGCCCTGAGGACCTGGCCCAGGTGGCCCCCACCCGGGTGGTCCCCCTTTTGGAACTGGGCGGGGAGGCAGTCAAGTCCAGCCGGATCCGTGCCCTGATCCAGGAAGGCCGGGTGGAGGAGGCCCGGCACCTCCTGGGCCGGCCCTACGGGGCCATAGGGGTAGTGGTCCGGGGGGATGGGATGGGGCGGAGGCTGGGCTTCCCCACGGCCAACCTCTCCGTCTCCCCTTTAAAACTCCTCCCCCCCGGGGTCTACGCCGTCCGGGCCGAAGGCCCCATGGGCCGGTTTCCCGGGATGGCCAACGTGGGCACCCGGCCTACCCTAGGGGGTGGGGCGAGGCGGTTTGAGGTCCATCTCCTGGGGTATAGCGGGGAACTGTACGGGGAGGAGCTCATGGTTACCTTCCTCAAGCGCCTCCGGGAGGAGAGGCGGTTCCCTAGCCTCGAGGCCCTCAAGGCCCAGCTCGCCCAGGACCGGGAGGAGGCCTTGAGGTACTTCGGGCTTTAAGCTAGAGGCATGGACTGCCTGGGGCTGGCCCAGGCCCTGGCCCAGGCCTATGGGCACCGGGAGGCCCTGGCCCGGGGCCTGGACTTCCTAAGGCGGGAAGGGTATATCCGCTGCGGGGAGGCCTACTGGGTGGGCCGGGGGCTACGCCTCGTCCAGCTGGAGGCCTGCCGGGAGGCCTGCCCCTTGGCCCACGCCCTCCTCCCCCTGGCCCAAAAGGCCCTGGAGACCCGAGGCCCTATAGAGGCCGAGGGGGCCTTAGCCCTCCCCATCCAGGCCCAGGGCCGGGTTCTGGCGGTTTTGGTCCTCCACGCCCTAAGGCCCCTTCCCACCTGCCTGGAACCCCTCCTCCTCCTAGCCCTAAGGCGGCCCGAGGCCGACCTCGCCGCCCGCCTCCTCTTCGCCCAGGAGGAGGAGAGGCGCCGGGTGGGCCGGGAGCTCCACGACCAGGTGGGCAGCCTCCTCACCGCCGCGCTTTTAAGCCTGAGGATGGCTGAGAAAAACCCCCTCCGGATCCAGGATGCCCGGGAGGCGGTGCAGGAGGCCCTGGAAACGGTCCGGAGGCTTTCCAAAGAGCTCCGTATTCCCTTCCTAGAAGACCTGGGCCTCCAGGCCGCCCTGGAGCGGTACGCGGAGGAGCTGAGGGGGCGGGGCCTGGAGGTGGAGCTGGACCTAGACCTACCCCCCTTAAGCCCCGAGGCCAGCACCGCCCTCTTCCGGGTGGTCCAGGAGGCCCTAACCAATGTAGCCCGGCACGCCCGGGCCCAGAGGGCCTGGGTCCGGATCCGGACCCAGGGGGACCGGGTCCATGGGGAGGTGGGGGACGATGGGCAGGGGTTTGACCCCAGGGCCACCCCGGCCTCCGTAGGGATTCTGGGAATGCAGGAGAGAGTCCGGGCCCTAGGGGGAAGCCTCCTCATCGAAAGCCAGCCCGGCCAGGGCACCCGGGTCCGGTTCGCCTTTCCCCTATGAGGGTGGTGCTCTTGGAAGACCACACCCTGGTGCGCAAGGGGCTAAGGCTCCTTCTGGAGGAGCTTGGGCATGAGGTGGTGGCGGAGTTCAGCCGGGCGGAGGAGGCCCTAGAAACCCCCTGGGGGGCGGACCTGGTGCTCTTAGACCTCAACCTCCCCGGGATGGGGGGCCTCGAGGCCCTCCCCCATCTCGCCCAAAGGGCCAAGATCCTGGTCATCTCCATGCACGACGAGCCCTTTTACGTGCGCCAGGCCCTGAAGGCCGGGGCCTTGGGCTACCTGCCCAAAACCGCCCTGGACACTGAGCTCTTCCAGGCCTTAAAGGCCCTGGAGGAGGGCCGGCGCTACTTCCACCCAAGCCTCCTCCCCGCCCTCCTCCCTGAGGAACCCACCCCCGAGGTCCTCTCGGAACGGGAAAAAGCCATCGTCCGGCTCCTCGCCCAGGGGTACACCCTTTCCCAGGCGGCGGAGGCCCTGGGCATCTCCGTGAAGACCGCCTCCACCTATAAGACCCGGGCCCTGGACAAGCTGGGCCTGATGGAGACCCATGAGCTCGTGGCCTGGGCCAGAAGGCAGGGCCTAGCCTAGGGACATTCCTCTTAGGAAAATCTCCTACACCGGGGTCAGAACCCCGCTCTCCTAAGGCTTTGCCCCCTTTCCCTAGCCTGAGGGCAGGAGGTGGGGCATGGAACTCCTGGGATGGCTCACCAGCCTAATCTTCGCACCCCCAGGGCCTGGCCTTATGAAGGACCTGGGCTCGGGGGCCCTGGAGGAGGCCCTAGGAGAGGTGGCGGGCCGGGAGGTCCAGCTTCCTAGGCCAAGCCTTTCCGACCTCCAGGCCGCCCACACCGCTCTTTTCGTGACCAACCCCCGGGGGGTTCCCGCCCCACCCTATACGGCCCTGGCCCGGGACGGGATCCTGCTTGGGCCTTCCTTCCACGAGCTTTTAGAGCTCTACACCCAGGCCGGCCTCCTGGTCCAGGACACCCGGGAACTCCCGGACCACCTGGCCATCCTGGGGGAGGCCCTCGCCCTCACCGCCCAAGCCAAACCTGAGCTAGCCGGGAAACTCGCCCGGGAATACCTCCTCCCCTGGCTCCAGGCCTACGGCCCCAGGGTGGAGGCTGAGGACCCCACGGGGTTCTACGCCCAGGCGGTCCGGGTCCTGAGAGAGGCCCTCGAGGAGGTCCAGGATGAAACTAGAGCGGAGAGACTTTCTTAAGCTAAGCGCCGCGGGGCTTGGGGCTTTGGCCCTGGTGGGGGCAGGCTCCTCCCGGGTGAGGGCTGCCCCGGTGCCCTGGTACCGGAAAGAGGTCAAAACCGTCTACCAGATCTGCGAGGGCTGCTTCTGGCGGTGTGGCATCGTAGCCCACGCCGTGGGGAACCGGGTCTACAAGGTGGACGGGTACGAGGCCAACCCCAAGAGCCGGGGCAGGCTCTGCCCCCGGGGCCAGGCCGCCCCCCTCACCACCTACGACCCCGACCGGCTCAAAAAGCCCCTGATCCGGATAGAGGGGAGTGCCCGGGGGGAGGGGCGGTACCGCCAGGCCACCTGGGAAGAGGCCCTAGACTATATCGCCGAGCGGATGCTCAAAATCCGGGAGGCCTACGGACCTGAGGCCGTGGCCTTCTTCGGGCACGGGACCGGGGACTACTGGTTTTTAGACCACCTGGCCCCGGCCTGGGGTAGCCCCAACGCCGCCCGGCCTTCCGTGGCCATTTGCACCGCCCCAAGGGAGGTGGCCAGCCAGTGGATCTTTGGCCGGCCCGTGGGGGGGCATGAGCCTGTGGACTGGGAAAACGCCCGGTACATCGTCCTCATCGGGCACCACATCGGGGAGGACACCCACAACACCCAGCTTCAGGACTTCGCCTTAGCCCTCAAGAAGGGGGCCAGGCTCGTGGTGGTGGACCCCCGGTTCTCCACCGCCGCGGCCAAGGCCCACCGCTGGCTCCCCATTAAACCCGGGACGGATATCGCCCTTCTTCTCGCCTGGATCCACGTCCTCATTTACGAGGAACTTTACGACAAGGCGTATGTAGAACGCTGGACCACGGGGTTTGAGGAGCTTAAGGCCCATGTCCGGCCCTTCACCCCGGAATGGGCGGAAAAGGAGACCGAGATCCCGGCCGAGACCATCCGGGAGGTGGCCCGGGAGATGGCGGCCCACAAGCCCAAGGCCGTCCTTCCCCCCACCCGGCACTGCGTCTGGTACGGGGACGATACCTACCGGATGATGGCCCTTTTCTACGTCAACGTCCTCCTGGGGAATTACGGCCGGCCTGGAGGGTTCTACATCGCCCAAAGCCCCTACCTCGAGGCCTACCCCATCCCCCCCTACCCCCTGGCCCCGGCGGCCGGAGGATGCGCCGGGCCTGCCGCCTCAGACCAGGAGCCCGAGGGGTTCAAGCCCAAAGCGGACAAGGGCAGGTTCTTCTCCCGGTCCACCGCCATCCAGGAACTCATTGAGCCCATGATCACCGGGGAGCCCTACCCCATCAAGGGCCTCATCGCCTACGGGATTAACCTTTTCCACTCCATCCCTAACGTCCCCAGGACCAAGGAGGCCCTAAAAAAGCTGGACCTCTACGTGGCCATAGACATCCTCCCCCAGGAGCACGTGATGTGGGCGGATGTCATCCTACCCGAGGCCACCTACCTGGAGCGGTACGACGACCTGGTCCTAGTGAGCCACAAGACCCCCTTCATCCAGCTCCGGACCCCAGCGCATGAGCCCCTCTTTGACACCAAGCCCGGCTGGTGGATCGCCCGGGAACTGGGCCTGAGGCTGGGCCTGGAGGCCTATTTCCCCTGGCGGACCATCGAGGAATACCTGGAGACCCGGCTCCAGAGCATTGGGTTTGACCTCGAGACCTTAAAGGGCATGGGCACCTTGGTGCAAAGGGGCAAGCCCTGGCTAGAAGACTGGGAGAAGGAAGGCCTCTCCCCCTTTAAGACCCCTTCCGGCAAAATAGAGCTCTACTGCCAGGCCTTTAAGGCCGCAGGGCACCAACCCCTCCCCGTCTACACCCCCCCTGAGGAACCCCCCGAAGGGCATTACCGCCTCCTCTACGGCCGAAGCCCCGTGCACACCTTCGCCCGGACCCAGAACAACTGGCTCCTCATGGAGATGGACCCCGAGAACGAGGTCTGGATCCACCCCGAGGAGGCAGCCAAGTTCGGCCTTAAAAACGGAGACTACGCCTACCTCATCAACCAGGACGGGGTCCGGGAAGGCCCGGTGCGGGTCAAAGCCACCCAGAGGATCCGCCGGGATGCGGTCTACCTGGTCCACGGCTTCGGGCACAAGGCCCCCCTGATGCGCCTGGCCCACGGCCGGGGGGCCTCGGACACCTACCTCCAGACCCGGTACAAGCTGGACCCCATCTCGGGCGGGGCCGGGCTTAGGGTGAACTTCGTCCGCCTGGAAAAGGCCCCCGCCCCCAGGCTCAGGCCCATCGCCAGCCTGGCTAAGGAAAGGAGGAGCTGATGCGCTACGCCATGAGCATAGACTTAAGCCTCTGCGTGGGCTGCGCCGCCTGCGCCGTGGCCTGCAAGATGGAAAACGAGCTGGGGCCAGGGGGGCATAGGCTCTGGATCCGGGAGCGGGAATGGGGGGCTTTCCCCGAGCTTGCGGTGGAGTTTAGGCCCGAGCAGTGCCTCCATTGCGAAAACCCCCCTTGCGTCCCCGTCTGCCCCACCGGGGCCACTTATCGGACGAAAGAAGGCCTGGTCCTGGTGGACCCCAGCCGGTGCATCGCCTGCGGCTCCTGTGTGGCCGCCTGCCCCTACGAGGCCCGGTACATTGACCTGGCCAAGGGGTATGTGGAGAAGTGCACCTTCTGCGCCCACCGGCTGGAAAAGGGGCTGGAACCCGCCTGCGTCACCACCTGCCCCACAGGCTGCCGGGCCTTTGGCGACCTGGACGACCCGGATAGCCCCGTTTCCCAGGCCCTTAGGGCCGCGGGCCGGGTGGATGTCCTCAAGCCCGAGGCGGGGACCCAGCCCAAGCTCTTCTACCTCAACGCCCCTTCCAAGAAGGGGCTGAGCCGGGAGGAGGTGGCGCATGGCTGAGTTCTACGGTGCCCCCAACGCCCATTTCTGGCACTGGACCAACGGCCTCCACTTCGCCCTGGTGGGCCTGGCCGGGGGGATGGCCCTGGTTACGGCCCTGGCCTACCTCGCCAAGGAGGAAAGAGCCCCTAGGCTGGGCCTTTGGACCACGGGTCTCATCCTCCTTGACCTCTTCCTCCTCTGGGCCGAGTCCAGCGCCCGTTTCCGCTTCACCCACATCTGGCTTTTCCTTTCCTTCCATCCCCAGGCCCCCATCTGGTGGGGTTCCTGGGGGTTGGGGCTGGCTTTTCTGAGCGGGCTTATCCTCCGGTTCCGGCCGGAAAACCGGTGGGCCGCCTACGGGCTTTTCCTGGGGGGCCTCATCGTCCTCCTCTACCCCGGCCTGGCCCTCACGGTGAACCAGGTGGCCCGGCCCCTCTGGTCGGCCTATCTGGCGGCCTACTACCCCCTTACGGGGCTTTTCCTGGGAACGGGCCTGGCCTACCTCCTAGGGTACGAGCGGCTCAGGCCCTACGCCCTTTTGGGCCTGGGCCTAGCCCTGGCGGGAACCTGGATCTACCCCTTGAGCCTAGGGGGGCCAGCCCTGGGGCTCTTCCCCCCTATGGCCGGGGGGTATCTGGCCCTGGCCTTGCTCCTCGCTTTGACCCTGCTCCTTCGTTCCCCCAAGGCCCGGGTGGCCCTGGGGGTGGCCCTGGTCATGGCCCTGAGGGCTCTGATCGTCCTCCAAGGCCAGGAAGGATTTGGCCTGTAGGGGGTTTATCCCCCTTTAGGGAAAGGAGGGATAAAGGATGAAAGGCATAAGGAAATGGGCATGGCTCGGGATTTTGGCGGTGCTTCCGGTTCTGGCCCAGGCCACCACGGTCACCTTCTCGGCCCTCACGGTGCGGGAGTACGGGAACTTCCTAGCCAACCTGCCCCAGGGCTTCTACGCGGTGGCCCCAGCCGCGGCCAAGCAGCAGATGGACGCCATGGATGTCTTCATCCTGGACGTCCGGGAGCCCGCGGAGTTCCAGGGGGAAAGGATTCCAGGGGCGGTAAACATCCCCATCCGGGACCTGCCCAAGCGGATTGGGGAACTGCCCAAGGGTAAGCCCATCCTGGTCTACTGCCAGGTTGGGCACCGGGGGGCCTTGGCCATCCCCTTCCTGGTGGGCCAGGGGTACAACGCCCGGAGCATCAGCGGGGGCCTAAACGGCTGGAAGGCCGCAGGCCTCCCGGTAGTGAAGTAAAGGCCTAAAGGTGGACCCCGCCCCAAGCCGGGGCGGGGTTCCTGGTTCCGGGCTAAGGCCTAGGCAGGCTCCTCCCGGTCAAAGTAGGTGAGCTTAGGGTGCCGGTTGGCCCGGACCTCGTCCAGGCGGCGGACCGGGGTGGTGTAGGGGGCACCCAAAAGCCACTCCTTGGGCTTTTGTAGAAGCTCCCCCAAGGCCCCGGCGAAGGCCTCGAGGGTCTCCTTGTTTTCCGTCTCCGTGGGCTCCACCATCATCGCCTCCTTGACGATAAGGGGGAAGTAGACCGTGGGGGGGTGGAAGCCGAGCTCCAAAAGCCCCTTGGCCAGGTCTAGGGTCCGGTACCCCTGGGGGGGCTGGGCCACGAACTCGTGCATGCAGGGCCGGTCGTAGGGGATCCGGTAGCCCTTCTCCTTAAGGAGCTCCTTGAGGTAGTTAGCGTTCAGGACGGCCAGGGCCGCGGCCTTCTTAAGGCCTTCTAGGCCCAGGGTGCGGATATAGGCCCAGGCCCGGACCAACGCGAGGAAGTTTCCGTGGAAGCTCCGCACCCGGCCGATGCTCTTGGGCCGGTCGTGGTCCAGGTAAAACCCCTCCTCCCCCTTGGCCACCAGAGGCTTGGGGAGGTAGGGGGCCAGGTGGGCCTTGACCCCCACCGGCCCCGAGCCGGGCCCACCCCCCCCGTGGGGAACGGTGAAGGTCTTGTGCAGGTTCAGGTGGACCACGTCAAACCCCATATCCCCGGGCCGGGCCCAGCCCATAATGGCGTTCAGGTTGGCCCCGTCGTAGTAGAGCTGGACCCCGTACCGCTTGGCCAGGCGGGAGATCTCCAGAATCTGGCGCTCAAAGAGGCCCAAGGTGTTGGGGTTGGTGAGCATGATGGCCGCCACCTGGGGGCCCAAGGCCTCCTCCAAAGCCCTTAAGTCCACCTCCCCGTCCGGCCCCGAGGGGATCTCCCGCACCTCGTACCCCGCCATGGCCGCGGTGGCAGGGTTGGAGCCGTGGGCCGAGTCCGGGACCAGGACGAGCCTCCGGTCCTCCCCTAGGTCCTTGAAGTAGGCCCGGATGATGAGGATCCCGGTAAGCTCCCCGTGGGCCCCGGCCGCGGGCTGTAAGGTAATGGCGTCCATCCCCGTGAGGGCCTTAAGGTACTCCCCCAGCTCCCACATGAGCTCCAAGGCCCCCTGGACGGTAAGGGGGTCCTGGTAGGGGTGGAGGTCGGCGAAGAGCCGGGCCGCCTCCTCGTGGAACTTGGGGTTATACTTCATGGTGCAGGAACCCAGGGGGTAGAAGGTGGTGTCCACCCCCACCTGGCGGCGGGAAAGCCCGGTGTAGTGCCGGACCAGGGTGAGCTCGTCCACCTCGGGAAGGCGCGGGGGGGTCTCGCGGAGAAGCTCCTTGGGGAGGTAAGCCTCAGGGGAGGGAAGTTCCTCCCGCACCAGCTTTAGCCCCCGCCTCCCCGCCCGGCTCCGCTCAAAGATCAGGGGGTAGTCCTTCATGCCAAAACCTCCCTCAAGGCCTCCCTTAGGGCCAGGAGGTCCTCCTCCTCGTGAAGCTCCGTGGCGGCAAAAAGGGCGGCGTTAGGCCCGTACTCCGGGGGCAAGGGGGTGGGGGCGTGGAAGCCCCTTTGGGCCAGGGCCCGGCGCACCCCATGGGGGTCCTTGGGCAGGCGGAGGGCGAACTCGTTGAAGAAGGGCTCCGGGGTGAGGGCCTCCACCCCGGGCAGGTCCAGGAGGAGGGCACGGAGCCGGTGGGCCTGGTGGAGGGCCTTGAGGGCCACCTCCCTTAGGCCCTCGGGCCCCAGGGCGGCGAGGTAGATGGCCCCCATTAGGGCGGTGAGCTGGGCGTTGGTGGTGATGTTGCTCTTGGCCTTGGCCCGGCGGATGTACTGCTCCCGGGCCTGGAGGGTGAGGATGAACCCCCGTTTCCCTTCAGCGTCCACCGTCTCCGAGACCAGGCGGCCCGGGATCTGGCGGACAAAGGCCTTCCGGGTGGCCAGGAAGCCGAAGTGGGGCCCGCCAAACCCCATGGGGAGGCCCAAAGCCTGGCCCTCCCCCACGGCCACATCCGCCCCGTAGGCCCCGGGGGGCTTGAGGAGGGCTAAGGAGAGGGGGTCCACCGCCACCACAAAAAGGGCCCCCGCCTCGTGGGCGGCCTGGGCCAGGGGGGCGAGGTCCTCCACCGCCCCCAGGGCGTTCGGGTTCTGGGCCACCACCGCCCCCACGCCCTCGGGGACCGGGCCGGCCGGGGTCTTCCCCCCCTCCAGGGGGAGGAGGTGGAGGGGGAGGCCCTGGGCCTCGAGGTAGGTCTTGAGGACCTCCCGGTACTCGGGGTGGACCCCTTGGGAGACCAGGACCGCGCTCCGCCCCGTTTCCCTCAGGGCGAGCAGAGCCCCCTCGGCCAGGGCCGTGGCCCCGTCGTATAGGGAGGCGTTGGCCACCTCTAGCCCGGTGAGCTCTGCGATCATGGTCTGGTACTCAAAGATGGCCTGCAAGACCCCCTGGCTTACCTCGGGCTGGTAGGGGGTGTAGGCGGTGAGGAACTCCCCGCGGGCCCCCAAGGCCTGGACCACAGGGGGGACATAGTGGGCCCGCACCCCACCCCCCAAAAAGGCCTTGGGGGCGGGGCGGTTCTTGGCAGCCAGGGCCCTTAGGGCCTCCAAAACCTGGGGCTCGGGCAGGGGCTCGGGCAGGTCTATGGGGGGGTTTAGGATCTCCTGGGGAAGGTCCCGGTAGAGCTCCTCCAGGCTCCCTACCCCCACCCTCTGGAGCATGGCCCGGATCTCCTCCGGGGTATGGGGGGTGTAGTCCATAAGGCTATTTTCCTCCTGGGGGGGCGGGCAGAAGGCCCTAGGCTACACCCTTAGGCCTCCTCCAGGACCTGGGCATAGCCTTCCGCGTCCAGAAGGCCGTCCAGGTCCGCCAGGTTATCGGGCCTCAGGCGGAAGATCCACCCCTCCCCGTAGGGGTCCTGGTTGATGAGCTCTGGGGTCTTCTCCAGGGCGGGGTTGACCTCGAGGATCTCCCCGGCCACGGGGGCGTAGATGTCCGAGGCGGTCTTAACGCTCTCCACCACAGCCACCCCCTCCCCCGCAGCCACCCGGCGCCCCAGCTCGGGCAACTCCACATAGACGATATCCCCTAAGGCGTCCTGGGCGTAGTCCGTGATGCCCACTAAGACCGTATCCCCCTCCAGGAGGGCCCATTCGTGGGTCTTGGTGTAGAACCGGTCCTTGGGTATGTCCATACCGTACCTCCCAACCCCGCTATTTTAGCGGCACAAAGGGAAGGGAAGTGGCCTGAGCCGGAATAGGGCGGCCCCGGACCTCTACAAAGAAGGGCCCCTCCGCCTCCTTGGCCACGTAGGCCAGGGCAATCCCCCGGCCCAGGACTGGGGAGTACCCCCCGCTTGTGACCCGGCCCACCGGCCTTTCCCCCTGGAGGACGGGGTACCCCTCCCGGGGGATCCCCTCCTCCAGGAGGAGGCCCACCAGGCGCTCCCGGCAAGGGGACTCAAGCATCGCTTCCCGGCCATAGAAGGCCTTCTCCGTCTTGACCGCCCAGGCCCAGGGGGTGCAAAGGGGGTTGGTCTCCTCGGTGAGCTCGTGGCCGTAAAGGGGGAAGCCGGCCTCGAGGCGGAGGGTATCCCGGGCCCCCAGGCCGCAAGGACGGGCCCCCTGCCCCACCAGGGCCAAAAAGACCTCCTCCGCGCCCTCTGGCGCCAGGAAGATCTCAAATCCGTCCTCCCCGGTGTACCCGGTCCGGGCCAGGCGGACGGGGTGGCCCAGAAGGCGGGCCTCAAAGACGTCGTTCTTCCTGCGGGCAGAGAGGTCCTCCCCCACTAGGGGTGCGAGGAGCTCTGCCGCCTTGGGCCCCTGGAGGGCCAAAAGGGCCGTGGCCTCGGAGAGGTCCTCTATCTCCACGGCAAAGCCCTGGGCCAGGGCCTTAAGGTGCTCCAGGTCCTTGGCGATGTTGGCCGCGTTCACCACCAGCAAAAAGGCCTCCTCCCCCAGGCGGTAGAGGTAGATATCGTCCACCACCCCGCCCCCTTGGTTGGGGAGCATGGAGTACTGGGCCCGGCCGGGCCTAAGCCGGGCTGGGTCGTTGACCGTGGTCCAGCGAAGGAAGGCCAAGGCCTCGGGGCCCCGGACCAGGAACTCCCCCATGTGGCTCACGTCAAACACCCCCACCCCCTGGCGCACCGCCAGGTGCTCCTCCCGGATGGAGGTGTATTGGAGGGGCATCTCATACCCGGCGAACTCCACCATCCGGGCCCCCAGGCGCCGATGAGCCTCGTAAAGCGGTGTCCTCTTCATAAAAACTCCTCCCTAAGGTTTTGGGCTGAGTTATCCTCCTGGACCTCGCTCCGCTTGGTAGCCCAGCTGGGAAAGGGGAAGCGGAGGAGGAGGGGGACCGGGACCTCGGGCTGGCTCAGGATCACCACCCCCGGGGGAAGAAGAAGGGCCCGGCGGCGGGAGGGGGTGGGGAGGTAGCCGTAGGCGGGCCGCTCCGCCTCGGCGGCGTCCAGCCGGCCCACCACCCTTATAGCGGCGTTGGCCACCACCCGGGGCTCCACTTCGCTTGCCATCTGCTGGGCCCCGATCAGGATGACCCCTAAGGAGCGGCCCCTTTCTGCGATATCCAGCAGGATGCGCTTGATGGGGCTATCCCCGTCCTTGGGAGCATACTTATTAAGCTCGTCCAGGACGACGAAAACCGGCCCCCGGTAGGCCCCCCGCTCCTTCTTGGCGAAGAGGTCCTGGAGGATGGCCCCCACCACGAAGCTCTGGGCCGGGGCGGGGAGCTTGCCGATATCCACCACATGGACCTGGTCCTCCCCCTTAAGGGGGTCTGGAGGGTTCCCAAGCCGGTCCCCCCGGATGAGGTGGCGCACCGCCCCCTCCACCCCCCAGAGCCTACGGATAAAGGCCTGGAGGGTCCCGCGGGTCTGCCGGGCCGTCCAGGCCGGGTCCCCCTTGGCCTCCTCCCCCGCCTCCTCGGGGCCTAGGAGCTTATGCTCCAGGTAGCGGATAAGCCCGGCAAAACTCCCAATCCGGCCCTGGCCCAGGGCCTCAAAGCCCACCTCCCCTTCCCCCTCCCCCGCCCAATCCGGGACCAAAAGATGGGGGCCTTTCTGCTTTTCCGCCAGCTTCTGGAGCCGGGCCGTGACCTGGCCGATTAGGAAGCCCAGGTTGGTCTGGCTCTCCCGGTCGGCAAAGAGGAAGGGGAGAAGCCCCTCCCGGCAGAACCCCACGAGGTCCCAGTGGTAGGCCTTAACCCCTTCGAGGCGGGTCTCCACCTGGGGCAGGAGGCTTTCGGGCCGGGGCGGGGCCAGGAAGGCCACCCGGTCAAAGGGGGTGGGCCTAAGCCCCATCCTGCGGTACTTCTCCGCCTCGACAGGGGGAAGGCGGCGGTTGGGCTTGTCCAGAAAGAAGAGGTCCTCACCCTTTACGTTAAAAAAGAGGACCCGGGCGGCGTGGGCCTGGGGCAGGACCCCGGATTCCAGGAGGCTTTTGACCAGGAAGGTGGCGTAGCTGGTCTTGGCCGCCACCCCGCTGATCCCAGAGATGTTCACATGCCCGCCCCGGAGGCCATTGATGAATTCCACATTGGCGTAGGCGATGGCCCCACTGGGGAGAAGCCCCACGGGAAGCCTGGTGCTTCGGCCCTCGCTTTGCATACCGTCGTAGTAGAGGGCCCGCTCCAGCTCTGGCCCTTGGGCCAGGTAAACCGGGGCTGCGGGCTCGGGGGGGAGGTATTCCTCGGGCAGGATCCGGGTCACGGAGACGTGGGCGATATAGGCCGGGGAGACGGGGATCAGGCCCTCCTGGGCCAGGAAGGTGTCGGTATCGTAGTCCTGCCCCTCGTGGAGCCGGGCCACGTGGTCTACCACCCCGTAGTGCCTAAGGGTAAGCCCCCCGGGGTAGCGGGTCTCCACCACCACCAGGTCGTCCAGCCTTAGGACCTTGCCCTCCTCCACCCCCACCCAGAACTCCAAGGGGGTGGCCTCCCGGCTCCCCAGGACCACGCCGATGCGCTCCATCGCCCTTAATCTTGACACAAGAAGGCCAGGGAAGGGCCCAAATCCATCTCACCCTTGGGGTTTAGGCGCTAGCGGATGAGGATGACCTAGACCCCCAGGTCCGAGCCGGCCCAGGCCCGGCTAGCGGTCAGGACGGGAAGGCCCAACTTGCGCCCCAGGGCAGGAGGCGCGGCTCCCCAAGGAAAGACCCAGGCGCTGGGTCAGGGGGTACAACTGGGCCGCCAAGAGCGCATCCCCCGGCCCCAAGGGAAACACCCACCTTTCCCAGTAGGGCCCTTAGCCCCGCAGGAGGTCCTGGAGAATCCTCCGCCTAAGGACCTCCTGGGACCCCATCCGCCGGAGAAGCTCCCATTCTAGATGGCGCACCGGGGAGAGGTTCTGAGGGGCCCGGGGGTCCTTGGCCGGGTGGGCGGCCAGGCGGAGGAAAAGCCCCGGGGCAAAGGCCAAGGCCTCCTCCAAGCCCTCTGGGGCCACCTCCACCCTGAGGAGGCCCTCAGGGCCTGGGCCCAAGCGGAGGTACCAGGTGGCAAGCGCCATCCCCCGGCGCCTGATGCGGAAAGCCGGGGTCCTCTCCCCCACCCCAAGGCGGGGGAGGAGGCCTTGGGCCTCCTCAGGCAGGTACTGGGCCCAGTGGGTCTTGATGAAGCCGAGGAGCCGGGGGTGGGCCTGGGGAATAGGTCCATCCACCACCACCCAGGCCTCCCCTAGGAGGTCCTGGGCCAGGCGGGCCTCGAGGCGGCGCCGGGCCTCCTGCATTCCCCTTAGGAAATCCTCCCCGGCCTCCAGGCCCCGGAAGACCACCCCCCCTAACCGGAGGTCCTCAGACCAGCCTAGGGCGTACCGCTCCACCTGGACCCGGTGGAGACGCATCCGCCCCCCCTCCCAAAGGAGAGCCCCCGCGGCCACGGTGACCAGGAGAGCCTGCCCCCCCTCCCCCTCCAGAAGGCCTTCCACCCGCTCCCGGCCGTCCAAAAGGTAAAAAGGGGGCCAGCCGCCCCCTTCGCATGGCCTACCATCCCAGGGGCCTTCCTCCAAGGGGTAGAAAGACCCCACCTCCGGGGGGTCTTCCTCCCTGGCCAGTTCGGGCCGCCAGGGCCTTAGCCGCCACATCAGGGCACCCTATAGGGGAGGTAATGGGGCTCCCAGAACCGGCCCCGCACATAGGCCAAAAGCCCCTCCAGGTCCAGACCCCTTATCCTCTCCTCCTCTGCCACCCCCTCGGCCAGGGCCCGGGCCATAACCCGGGCGGCCACATAGGGGGAGACCTCCCTTAGGGCCTTCACCGGGGGGTAGACGAGGTCCGGGTAGCGGGCCCGGGTGAAGTCATATAAGGCGTAGGCGGCCTCGAGGACCATCCCGTCCGTGACCTCCCGGGCCCGGGCCAGGACCGCCCCCAGGCCTAGCCCCGGGAAGATGAAGGCGTTGTTCCCCTGGCCCACGGGGATGACCCGGCCCTTGAACCCTACCGGGGGGAAGGGGCTCCCCGCGGCCACCAGGGCCTGGCCCTCGGTCCAGTAGATGAGGTCATCGGGGAGGGCCTCGCTGGCCGAGGTGGGGTTGGAAAGGGGGAAGATAATAGGTCTTGAGGTGTTTTCCAACATGGCCCGGACCACGGGCTCGGTGAAACTCCCCCCCTGGCCGGAAAGCCCGAGAAGGACCGTAGCCCGGGCGTTCTGAACCGTCTCCAGAAGGTTGGGGTAGGCCCCAGAGTAGCGCCAGCCCTCCAGGCGCCCGGGCTTTTGGGCAAAGGGCCTCTTGTAGGCCTCCATGCTCCGGCCCTCCACCAAAAGCCCCCGGGAGTCCAGGACCAGGACCCGGGCCTTGGCCTCCTCCTCCCTAAGCCCCTCCCGCTTCATCCCTTCCACTATGGCCCAGGCCACCCCAATCCCCCCGGCCCCCGCCCCGTAGACCACCACGGTCTGGTCCTTGAGGCGCTCCCCCTTAAGGGCGCAGGCGGAGAGGACCCCAGCCAGGGCTACGGCCCCGGTGCCCTGGATATCGTCGTTGAAGGAGGGAATAATTTTCCGGTACCGCTCCAAAACCGTAAAGGCCGCCTCCTTGCTGAAGTCCTCCCACTGGATGAGGGCCTTGGGGTAGCGGCGGCGCACCGCCTCCACGAACCGGTCCAAAAAGGCGTAGTAGGCCTCCCCCCTAAGCCGCCGGTGCCGCACCCCGAGGTAAAGGGGGTCGTTAAGAAGGTCCTCCCGGTCCGTCCCCACGTCCAGCTCCACGGGCAGGGTCTTGTCCGGCCCCACCCCGCCCACCGCGGTGTAAAGGGTGAGCTTCCCGATGGCGATGGCCATCCCCCCATACCCCTGGTCCCCAATCCCCAGGATGGCCGAGGAGTCCGTGGCTACAATAAGCCGGACCTCCTCCAGGGGAACATTCCTTAGGGCCTCGTCCACCCGGTCTATGTTCTCCGTGCTGGCGGTAAAGCCCCGGGGGTAGCGGTAGATATGGCTAAACTCCCGCACCGCCTCCCCCACGGTGGGGGTGTAGAGGATGGGGAGCATCTCCTCCAGGTGGTCCACCAAAAGGGCATAGAAGAGGACCTCGTTCCGGTCCTGGAGGTGGCGGAGGTAGATGTGCTTTTCCAGGGGGGACTGGATCAGGCGGTAGCGGCGGTAGATCCTTTCTTTCTGCTCCTCCAGGGTGTGGACATGAGGGGGAAGGAGGCCCTCGAGGCCAAGCCTAGCTCTCTCCTCCCGGGTAAAGGCCGTGCCCTTGTTGAGGAGGGGAATCCTTAGGAGGAGAAACCCCTCCACATAGGGCTCTATGTACCTTTCCCCTTTTTCGTCCCTCCGGACATCGTAGTAGCGGCTGACGGGCATGGCTAGACGTTAAAGCCAAACATCCTGAGCATCTTCTTGCCCTCCTCCGTCATCTTCTCCGGGCTCCAAGGGGGGGACCAGACGAACTCCACGTTCACCCCCTGGACCCCAGGGAGGCGCATGACGGCCATCTCCGCATCGGCCTTGACCAGGTCCTGGGCGGGGCAGCCGATGGCGGTAAGGGTCATGGTCACGTCCACTACCCCGTTCTCATGGACCTCCACATCGTAGACCAGGCCCAGGTCCACGATGTTCACGGGAATCTCGGGGTCATAGACCACCTTAAGGGCCTCCAAAACCTCCTCCTTGGTGGGGAGACGGGCCTCACCTTCCTGCATGGGCCGCTCTTCCATGCTTCCCATGATAGCTCTTGGGAGGTATACTCTTCCGTGGTTTGGGGAGTAGCCCCAAGGCCGGTACCCCGTCAAGACGGGCCCCAGGGCCCCGGGGGCCGGGGGGCAGGAAGCCCTGGGCGAGACCACCGCAGGGGACGGTGGTCCCTTTTTCTTGGAGGTGAAGCATGGAATGGGGTGTGGTCTCCACCATACTGGTCTTGGCGATTCTGGAAGTGATCCTTTCCGCGGACAACGCCTTAATCCTGGGAGTTCTGGTGCAGAAACTCCCCTCCCGGCTAAGGCCCAAGGCCCTCTTCTACGGCCTAGCGGGGGCCTTTGTCCTAAGGGGTCTGGCCCTGGTCTTCGCCTTTATCCTAATTAAGCTCTGGTGGGTCCAGGCCCTGGGGGCGGCCTACCTCCTCTACATCGCCCTTAAGCACTTCCTGACCTCGAGGAAGGAGGCCCATACCCCTCCACCCCTTACCGCCACCCCGGGGGAGTTCTGGAAGGTGGTGGTCCAAGTGGAGCTCGCAGACCTGGCCTTTGCCGTGGACTCGGTCCTGGTGGCCGTGGCCCTCTCGGACCGGCTCTGGGTCATCCTCACCGGGGTCTTCCTGGGCATCGTAGCCCTCAGGCTCCTCGCCACCCTGGTGGTCCGGCTCCTGGACCGCTACCCCCGGTTCAAGGAGCTGGCCTACCTGGTGGTGGGCCTGGCGGGGATTAAGCTCGCCCTGGCGGGATGGGACAAGCTGGTCGAGGAAACCCTGGGCCGGCCCGAGCTCGCCATAGGGCTGGATAAGGAGGCTTTCAGCCTCTTCATCCTGGCGGTCCTCCTGGTAGGGAGCCTCTGGGCTTTAAGGAAGCCCCTGGAAGAGGCGGCATGACCTACCTTCTCCCTGCCTTCCTCCTCTTCTTGGAAGTGGGTTTCCCCTTTGGCCTCTTCGTGCCGGGCGGGGATACCCTCCTCCTGGCCCTGGGGGCCCTAGCTGGGGAAGGGCGGTTTGGCCTCTTCCCTCTCCTCCCCCTCCTTTTCCTGGGGAGCTTTCTGGGCCATGCCGTAGGGTACGGCCTGGGGCGGGCCTTGGGCGTTCGGGTTAAGGCGCGCTTCCCAGAGGGGCTTAGAACCCAGGGGGAAAAACTCCTGGCCCGGTATGGGGCCCTGGCCCTTCTCCTAGCCCCCTTTATTCCGGGCCTCCGCACCGTGGTCCCCTTTCTCTTTGGGGCCTTGGGGTTTCCCCTTCTCCCCTATCTCCTCCTTGCGGGCCTGGGTAGCCTCCTCTGGACCCAGGGCCTGGTCCTCCTGGCCTACCTGGCCGGGGAGACCCTCCCCCCTTGGCTCCTCTGGCCGGTCCTGCTTCTCCTGGCCCTTTTGGGGTTCCTCTGGGGCAGAAAGAGGCCCTAGATGTACTTCTCCCCCCGGACCACCCAGACATTCTCCACATAGGCGATGACGGCGTAGTGAGGGAAGTAGGCCTCCTGGAGCCGGGCCAGGATCCTAAGGGCCACCTCCTCGGGGACCACGGTCTCAAGGCGGATGTTCTGCCCCTCCCAGTCCACGCTCCTCACCCCCCGGGACCCCTCCCCCCGGGCCGGGGTGATGGTGTACCCCTTGGCCCCAAGGCGCTTGATCTCCTCCACCAGCCGCTTTTCCAAGAGGCTTTCCGCCACGATGGTCACGAGCTTTAAAGGCACGAGTTCCATGCCTCACCCCCCCATCCAGACCGCCAGGGCATAGTAGATGGGAATCCCCAAGACCAGGTTAAAGGGAAAGGTCACGGCCAGACTAGCCCCCAGGTAGAGGCTGGGGTTGGCCTCGGGGATGGCCATGCGCACCGCCGCCGGGGCAGCGATGTAGCTGGCGCTGGCCGCCATGGCCCCAAGGACCATGCTCCCTCCCACGGATAGCCCCGCCAGGTGGCCCAGACAAACCCCTATGGCCCCGTGGAGGAGGGGAAGAAGGGTGCCATAGAGGACCAGCCGGAACCCCACCTTCCTTAGGTCGGCGAGCCTCGAGGCCGCCACCATCCCCATGTCCAGGAGGAAAAGGGTAAGGGCCCCGTAGAAGGGGTCCACGAAGAAGGCCTTGACCCGCTCTATCCCTGCCTCCCCCGAGACCGCCCCCACCAGGAACCCCCCAAGGAGGAGGAAGACGCTCTTCCCGGTAAGGGCCTCCCGGAAGACCGGGCCCAGCCCCCCCTCCCCTCGCCGGGCCAGGGCCAGGGCGAGAACGATCCCCGGGACCTCCAAAAGAGCCACCAAAGCCGGCATGAACCCCTCAGGGGACTGGCCTGCGGCCCGGGCAAAGGTGAAGGCGGCCAGGAAGGTCACGGCCGAGACCGAGCCGTAATGGGCAGCCAGGGCTGCGGCGTTCAAGCGGTCCACCTTAAGGAAGCCCCGGGCCAGGGCATAGCCCAAGAGGGGCCGGAAAAGGGCAAGGAGGAGGGTGGCCAAAGTGGGAAGAAGAAGAACAGTCAGGGGGGTTTCAGCCACCTCCACCCCGCCCTTAAGCCCAATGGCGAAGAGGAGATAGATGGATAGCGCCGTATACAAGGCCTCGGGAAAGGCCAGGTCGCTCTTTAGAAGCCGGGCCAGGACGCCTAGGGCAAAGGCCAGGATCATGGGGGAAAGGAGGTTGAGGCGGAGGAGGTCTAGGGTCTCCATCCCCGCCCTTATACCAAAGAGGGAAGGCCTGGTACAATCCGGTACGATGCGGCCTCTTGTGGGCATCATCATGGGGTCTAAAAACGATTGGGAAACCCTGCGCCACGCCGCAGAGACCCTCGAGGCCCTGGGCGTCCCCTACGAGGCCCGGGTGGTCTCGGCCCACAGGACCCCGGACCTCATGGCCGAGTACGCCAAGACCGCGGAGGAGCGGGGGCTTCTGGTCATCATCGCCGGGGCTGGGGGGGCGGCCCACCTCCCGGGGATGACCGCGGCCCACACCCCCCTCCCCGTCCTCGGGGTCCCGGTGGAGGCGGGAAGCCTAAGGGGCCTGGATGCCCTCCTTTCCATCGTCCAGATGCCCGCGGGGGTCCCGGTGGGGACCTTAGCCATCGGCCGGGCGGGGGCGGTGAACGCCGCCCTTTTGGCCGCAAGCATCGTGGGCCTCAAGCACCCCGAGGTCCTGGAGAGGGTCAGGGCCTACCGGAAGGCCCAGACCGAGGCCGTCCTGGCCCAGCCCGACCCCCGGGATGAAACCGCCCCACCGCGGCCTGGCCGTGGCGGAGGCCCTGGCTAGAGGCTCTGGAGGGCCATGGACCTGGAGCAAGGCCTAAGGATAGGCGTTCTCGGCGGGGGGCAGCTCGGCCGGATGCTGGCCCTGGCGGGCTACCCCCTGGGCCTCCGCTTCCGCTTTCTGGACCCCTCCCCTCTGGCCCCAGCCAGGGACCTCGCCCCCTTGGTGGTGGGGCCCTATGGGGGGGAGGCCCTGGAAAGCTTTCGGGAAGGGCTGGGCCTGGTGACGTATGAGTTTGAGAACGTCCCGGTGGAGGCGGCCTGGGCCCTGGCCCAAACCCTTCCCGTCCGGCCCACCCCAAAGGCCCTGGAGGTGGCCCAGGACCGGCTCCAGGAAAAGCGCTTCGCCCAGGGCCTAGGGATCCCCACCCCGGCCTTCCACCCAGTGGACGGCCCCCAGGACCTGGAGGAGGGCCTGGCCCGGGTGGGCCTTCCCGCCCTCCTCAAGACCCGCCGGGGCGGGTACGACGGCAAGGGCCAGGCCCGGGTGGAAAGCCCCGAGGAGGCCTTCCGGGCCCTGGAGGCCCTGGGAGGGAGGGGGCTGATCCTGGAGGCCCTCGTCCCCTTTACCCGGGAGGTCTCCCTCCTTGGGGTGCGGGGCCTAGGGGGGGAGGTGGCCTTCTACCCCTTGGTGGAGAACCACCACCAGGAAGGCATCCTCAGGCTCTCCCTGGCCCCGGCCCCCAGGCTTACCCCATCCCTCCAGGCCCAGGCCGAGGCCTACGGGCGGAGGGTCCTGGAGGCCCTGGACTACGTAGGGGTCCTGGCCCTGGAGTTCTTCCAGGTGGGGGAGGAACTTGTCTTTAACGAGATGGCCCCCCGGGTGCACAACTCCGGGCACTGGACCATAGAAGGGGCCGAGACCAGCCAGTTCCAAAACCACCTCCGGGCCATCCTGGGCCTCCCCCTAGGCCCTACTACCCCCCGGGGCCAGGCGGCCATGCTCAACCTCATCGGCCACCGGCCCGACTTCGCCCAGGTCCTGGCCCATGGGGCCCATCTCCACTGGTACGGCAAGGCGGTCCGGCCCGGGCGGAAGGTGGGGCATATCACCCTCCTTCGCCCGGACCTAAAGGTCCTCCTCAGGGACCTTCCCCCCCTTTTGGAACTCACCCAAACCTCATCCTTGCGCACCAAGCTAGGCCTATGACCATCGCCGAGCTGGAAGAAACCCTAAAGGAAGAAGCCCGCCTCTTCCTGGCCCGGGGCCGGGGGCTCAGGACCCCCCATACGGAGGACCTCTTTGCGCGTCGCCTCTACATCGCCCCTGAGGAAATCCGGGTGGAGAACTACCTGCGCAAGCGGCCCCTGGCGGCCTTCAACCCGGGGGCGGCCCTAGCGGATGGGGTGGTCCACCTCTTTCCCCGGCTGGTCTTTGACTACTACAGCTACGCCTCGGCCATCGGGCACGCCGCCCTTCCCCTGGAGGACCTCTTAAAGGGCTGTATCCCCCGCCCCCTCCCGGTAAGGATCGTCCTCTACCCCACGGAGCTCTACGAGGCGGTGCGGGGCTGCGAGGACGCCCGGGCTCACTGGATCGGAGGAGGCTTCACCCTCTTTTACACCGCGGTGGGGAAGCCCGGGGATTTCCGGAATACAGATAGCAAAGATGCCTTTGTCCCCGCCCTGGCCCTGGCCGAGCTTGGGGAGGACCTCTCCTTAAGGCGGAAAGGCCTTATCCGTATCGGCCTAGGGGAGGAGGCGGGGCTGGACCTCTACATCCCCACCAAAAACGCCACCCTCCTCCAAGGGGAGGCCTTCCTTCTCCGGCCAAGCCTTACGGGCCTGCCCGACCTCTGCTGGCGGGGCCGGCTGGACCGGGGGAGGCTTAGGGCCTATGACCTCAGGCCCGTCCTCCCCCCAGAGCCCTTTGAGTACAAGGTGGGCTGGTCCACCAACGCCCTCCCCCTGGAGGACGGGACCTACCTGGTGGGCTTCCATGGCATCCTCCGCCACGACCTCTCCTACCGGCACGGCCTGGCCCGCCTCTCCCCGGAAGGGGAGCTCCTTGGGGTCTCCCACTACCTCCTGGCCCCCCAGGGCCTCCAGGAATCCTTTGGGGACCGGCCCCTGACCCTTTATGGGAACGGCCTCCTCCTCCACGGGGAGGAACTGGTCTGGATTGGGGGGGTGGGGGATTATGCCATAGGGGTCTTCACCGCCCCCTTGGAAGAGGTCTTGCGGCGGATCACCCCGGTATAATGCCAGCCAAGGAGGCCCTTATGGACCGTTTGGCTAGGTTCCGCCAAGTCCTGCGCCAGGCCCAGGCCCACCCCGTCTACGCCGAGAAACTTAAGGGCATAGACCCGGATAAGCTCTCCCTTGAGGACCTCCCCGCCCTCCCCCTTACGGGCCGGGAGGAGTGGGTGGCCTACCTCAAGGCCCACCCCACCCCGCCCCCGGGGGCAAGCCTCATGCACCTCACCCCAAGCCCCCTCATGGGCTGGATGCCCGAGTACCTCTCCCAGGAAGACCTGGCCTACCAGGCCGAGGCCCTGGCGGAGCACTACCGGAGGCTGGGCCTCACGGGGAAAAGGGTCCTGGTGGCCTTCAGCTACCACGTCTTCGCCGGGGGGTGGCTCTTCCACCAGGCCCTTTGGCGGGCGGGGAACCTGGTCTTCCCCCACGGCCCCGGGGAGGCGGCCCGGATTGCGGAGATTGGGAAAGCCTACGGCTTCCAGGTCCTGGTGACCAACCCCTCCTTCGCCCTCAAGGTGGGGCAGGCGGGGGGGCGGTTTGAGCTCCTTTTAGCGGGGGGGGAGCCTTTCACCTCGGTGCCCGGGTTCCGGGAAAAGGTGGAAAGCCTCCTGGGCGGAACCGCCCTGGACGCCTACGGAACGAGCGAGCTTGGGATCGTGGCCGCGGAGACCCTGGAGAAGAATGGGCTTTGGGAGATCCCGGAGATGGCGGTCCTCGAGGTCCTGGACCCCGAGACCCTAGAGCCCGTCCCGGATGGGGAAAAGGGAGAACTGGTGGTCACCGCCCTTAGCCGGACCCTGATGCCCATGCTCCGGTTCCGCACCGGGGACCTGGCCATCGCCGAGAGGCGGGAGGGGCGGGTGGTCCTCCCCCGGGGGGTCTTCGGCCGCACCGACGCCATGGTCAAGGTCAAGGGGGTCAAGCTCTACCCCACAGAGCTTGGACCGGTCCTGGCGGGGTTCGGCCTGGACCCCAAGGGGTTTCAGGTGGTGGTGGACCGCTGGCCCGAGGGGACGGATAAGCTCATCCTCCGCCTCAAGGCCGACCGGGTCCCACAGGGCCTGGGGGAGGCCCTGACCCGGGCCACGGGGCTTAAGGTGGACGAGATAGAGCTGGTGGAGGCCCTGGAAGGGGGCCTGGTGGAGGACCGGCGGTACTGAGGGGGCCTTCCCTACCCCGGCCCAGAGGGGCCGGGGCTTTGTTATTTTGTTCTCATGAATCCAGGGTATACTCCCCTCACGGGTTGAGGCCCTTGCGGTAAAGTGGGGGTAAACAAGGAGGCGGGATGCGGTTCTTTGTCATTGGGGATGTCTCGGTTGACCTGCTCTTCTTCGTGGAAAGGATTCCGGAACCAGGGGATGAAATTCCGGCCCGCCGCTCCCTCATGCGCCCCGGGGGGGCGGGGGGCACCCTGGCCGCTCAGCTCGCGAGCCTAGGCCACCGGGTCTACCTGGCGGGCCGGGTGGGGCAGGACCCCCTAGCGGAGCTCGCCCTAAGCCGGGTGCGGGAGGTAGGGGTGGACCTGCGCCACCTCCAGGAGGACCCGGAGCACCCCACGAGCTCCGTCCTCATCCTCCTGGTGCCTGGGGGGGAGAGGGCCATGGTGAGCGCCGAGGGGGCAAGCCGCTACCTAGACCCTGCGGGGTTTAAACCCCGGTACCTGGACCAGGCCGAGGCCCTGGTCCTCTCGGCCTACGCCCTGGTGGGGGGGCCCTCCCGGGCCTACGCGGTGGAGGCCCTGGAGGCCGCCCGCAAGCGGGAACTCCCCATCTTCGCCGACCTGGGCACAGGGGCGGTCCGGGCCGCGGGGCGGGAGCTTCTGCGCTACCTCAGGGGCGTCACCTGGCTCCTTATGAACCAGGCGGAGCTTCTGGCCCTAAGCGGGGCGGACTCCCTCTCCCAGGGGGTGGCCTGGCTTAGGGAGGAAGGGTTCACCCATCTGGCCATCAAGGTGGGGGCCCTTGGGTCCATCCTGGTCACCCCGGAAGGGGAGGAGCTTTTGGAGCCCTTCCCCGTGGAGGAGACCGTGGACTCCACAGGGGCGGGGGACGCCTACACCGCGGCCTTTGCCCACGCCATCATGACCGGGAAGCCCCCCTTGGAGGCCGCAAGGCTGGCCAACCGGGCCGGGGCCCTGGCCACCACCGCTTTAGGGGCCCAGGGGCGGCTCCTAAGGCTAGAGGACCTGGAAGTGGCGGTGGGCTAGGGCGAGAAAGCTTAGCCCTGCCCGGCCGCTTTTCTCCGGGTGGAACTGGACGGCGAGGAGGTTCTCCTTATGGAGAAGGGCGGTGTAGGCCGTCCCCCCGTACACCCCCATCCCCAGGCTCCAGGGGGTGAGGGGGGCGTAGTAGGAGTTAGCGTAATAAAAGTACCGGCCCCTCAAGGGGGCGAAGGGCCCCTCCTGGGCCTCGAGGCTATTCCACCCCATCTGGGGGACCCTAGGGGCCCGGAAGCGCCGGACCCGGCCCGGGACCAGGCCCAACCCCCCCACCCCGGGGGCCTCCTCCGAGGCCTCAAAGAGGAGCTGGAGGCCGATGCAGATGCCGAGGAAGGGGAGGCCCCTTTGGGCGTGGGCCAGGATGCGCTCCGCCCAGCCCCTTTCCCCCAGGACCCCCATGGCCTGGCCGAAATGCCCCTGCCCCGGGAGGACCAATAGGTCGGCCCCGGGGAAGGCCTTGGGGTCCTCCTCCACCCGCACGGCAAACCCCGTGGCCTCGAGGGCCTTGGCCGCGCTCCTGAGGTTCCCTGAGCCGTAATCTATGAGCAAAGCCCGCATAGCCTTTGAACCGTGGCCCTGGCGAAGCCGGGGCAGGGCGGCCTCAGAGCACGCCCTTAGTGCTGGGCAGGTCCTCCCGGGTAAGCCGGGTGGCCCGGTGGAGGGCCCGGGCCAGGGCCTTGAAGCTCGCCTCAATCACATGGTGGGCCTCCCGGCCCGCCAAAAGCCTTAGGTGAAGGGCAAGCCCCCCGTGGTTCACCAGCCCCCTTAGGAACTCCCGCAGGTGGTAGTGGTTCATCCCCCCAGCCGAGCCCACCACGGGCCAGGCCTCAGGGAAGAAGCCGAGATAAGGCCTCCCCGAAAGGTCCAGGGCGCAGAGGACCAGGGTCTCGTCCATGGGGAGGATGGCCTCCCCGTACCGCTCCAAGCCACGGCCCCCCCCTAAGGCCTCCCTAAGGGCCATGCCCAGGGCGATCCCCAGGTCCTCCACCAGGTGGTGGACGTCCACCTCGAGGTCCCCCTTGGCCTCCACCTCCAGGAGGAACCGGCCGTGCCGCTGGAGCTGGAGGAGCATGTGGTCCAGAAAGGGTAGGCCGGTCCGGACCTCCCCCCCTGGGGGGCCGTCTAGGCCAAGCCTTAGCCGGACCCAGGTCTCGGCCGTGGCCCGCTCCACCAGGGCCTCACGCATGGGCCACCCCAAAGGCCGCCCTTAGGAAGGCGTCCATCTCCTCCCTAAGCCCCACCGTGACCCGGATGGCCCCGGGAACCTGCCCGTCTTGCCGCCGCACCAGAATCCCCTGGGCCAGGAGGGCCTGGTAGGCCTCCTCGGCGTCCGGGGTCTCCACCAGGAGGAAGTTGGTGTGGCTGGGGTAGGGGCGCCAAAAGGGGTGGCGGAGGAGCTCCCGGTAGACCCGGTCCCGCTCGGCCCGGATGGCCTGGGCCGCCTTAAGGGCGTACTCCGGATGCTCCAGGACCACCTCCAGAATCGCCCCGGTATGGGCCGGGAGGACAAAGGGAGGGAGGACCTCCTCCAGGGTGCGGGCCACCTGGGGGTGGGCGAGGAGGTACCCGGCCCGGATCCCCCCCAGGCCAAAGGCCTTGGAAAAGGTGCGGAGGAGGGCCACGTGGGGATTCCCCCAGGCCAGGTCCAGGTGGTCCACCCCGGCAAACTCCCGGTAGGCCTCGTCCAGCACGAGTAGCCCCCCCACCTCCTGGGCCCTTTGGGCCAGGCGGGCCACGGCCTCCTTGGGGAAGAGGGCCCCTGTGGGGGCGTGGGGGTTCGGGAGGAAGAGGACACCCCCCGTGAAGGCCTGAAGGAGGTCCTCCAGGGGCAGGCTAAACCCCTCCCCCAGGGGGAGGGCCCGGTAGGAGACCCCAGCAGCCCGGGCGGCCTGGGCGTAGTAGGGAAAGGAGGGCTTGAGGTCTAAGACCTCCTCCGCGGCCAGGGCCAGGGCCAGGATGAGGAGGTTGGACCCCGGGGCCAGGACCACCCCTTCCTCCGGCCAGTCCCAAAGGCGGGCGAGCTTACCCCTTAGCCCCTCGGCGTGGGGCGGGGGGTAGCGGTTCCAGGGGAGGGCCCTAAGCCGCCTTAGGGCCTCCTCCTTGAGCTCTGGGGGGAGGTCCAGGGGGCTTTCGTTCTGGTCCAGCTTGACGGGGGCCTCCTGGGGCTTGTAGGGGTAGGGGGGGAGGTCCCAGAGGTAGGGCTTAAAGGCCCGCATAGGGGTAGTATACCCGCCCCAGTCGGGCTAGGCCGAAGGCCTTAAGCCCCGGCGCCGCCACAGGTAAACCCCCCCGGCCACCGCTAGGGCCAAAAGGAGAAGGGGGAGGATGGGGGGCTGGGCGGCCCGGTAAGCCACCTGGGCTTGGAGGGCCCCGGCTTCGCGCCAGACCAGGGCCTGGCCCTCCTGCTCGCCGTTGGTCTCTAAAACCCGGCCTGGGACCTGAAGGCGGAGGGTGCGGCGCATATAGTGGTTGACCAACCCCGGGTCATCCGAAAGGGGCGGGAGGACCACCGTCAACCGGTTCCCCTCCCGCCTGAGCTCCACCTGGCCCCCCTCGTGGGCGGAGGCGTAGAAGGCCCGGAGGATGGCTTGGGCCTCCTCCAGGCTGACCCTGGTCGCAGTAAACCGGGCCCCGGCCATCTCCCCCTGGACCAGGGGCTCAATCCGGACCTCATGCCCCGCCAGGTCTTCTTCCAGCCTCGCCGCCACCGCCTGGGCCAGGGCGTTAAGGTCAGGGGCGGCCAGGCCCAGGTTCGCCATCTGGGCCATCTCCAGGTCCATAAGGACCAGGCTAGAGAGGTCCACCCATCCATCCGGGCGGAGCTTAAGGTCGTGCTGAACCCCCAGGATGCACCCCGAAAGCCCCAGGGCCAGAAGGAGGAATAAAAAGGCTCGCTTCATAAGCACTCCCATCCCCTTGGTAGCAATTTCCTGGTGGGAAAGCTCTTTTTCTGAATAATCGTTATACCCCGACCGAACCAGTTGTCAATAGGGCTAGGGTAGCAATCCCCTGGGGAAGCTCTTTTCCCGAAGAGGTGAGGTATGACTTGGAACGAGCTCGCACGGAAACTGTAGCAATCCCCTGACGGGGAAGCTCTTTTCCTGACTCTTACCCCCAAGGAACACCGTCCTAAACGCTGCTTCTAGAGGGGGGTTTTCCTATACTGGGTACAAAGGTAATTTTTACCTAAGGTTTTGGGACCGGATTTTGAGGGTTTTTGCCGTCAGGGAGCAGCCTAGCCCCTTCCCCAGAAATGGAAAAGGCGGGCTTTTCATCGTCCCCAAGGGAAAAAAACCGGTTGTCAAGCTCCCCGTCCGGACCCGCCGGACAGGGGAAGTACCACAGACTAGGAGCTTGGACCAGGTCAAAAAAGATGGCGAAAACAACGTGCCGGCAGGGGCTTTGTTTTTTAAAGCGAAAAAGATAATGATTCCGTCGCAATTCGGCGGATTTTGGTAGCAAAACCTATGGCCTCCAAGAGGAGCCGCCTCCCCCCCTCAGGCGCAACAGGGCCCCCTGGTGGGTCAGGTGCAGAACCATCAGAACCTAGGCCAGGGCGGAAGGGGCCTCAAGCGCTCGTCCAAACCCTGGAGGAAGTCCCAGAAAGCCTGGTAGTCCTCCGCCTCCACAGGCCGGACCCCGTGCGCCAAAATGCTCTCGTGCCGCCGGCGAAGGAGGTCCCTAAGGGGCTCCTTCCGGGCCTCGGCCCAGAGGCGTTGGGCCAGGGTGGCCTCGAGCCTCAAGGCCGTGCCCACATCAAAGGCGAGCTCCAGGAGCTCCATCCCTCCCAAAGGCCGCTGGGCCCGCTCCCGCAGGGCCTCGGGAAGGCGCTCCGTCCAACGCTCCGGCGCCCGCAAGGAGAGGCCCGCCCGCTCGTAGAGGTCAGCCTCTGCCGCAAGCTCAATGGCTCGGTAGAGCCGGGCCAGGGCGTCGTCGTACCGGCCCTGCCGGGCCCGGCGCTCGGCGTTGGCCAAAAGGTCCTGGAGAAGAAGGAAGGTGGGCTGGCCCTGCCGCCTCACGATCTCCTCCAGGGCGGAGAGCTGGGCCTCGAGCTCCCCCAGGACCCGGACCTTGGCCCCGTGCCCCCAGGCCTCGGCCACGGCCAGGGCCACAGGGAGGTGGGTCTTGAGCCGCTCCAGGGCCTCGGCGTGGCGAAACCGGTCCCAGGCCATAAGCCCCTCCACCACCCCCTTGAGGGCCTCGTAGAAGCGCACCTCCGAAGGGGTGAGGGGGCGGCGCCTTAGGGCGCCTAGGGCCTCCAGGGCCCCCAGGAGGTTCAGGCCGTTCCAGGCCCGGGTGAAGGCCTCCCAGTCCCTAAGGCCCAGGTGGAGGCTGGGGTCCTCCATAAGGCGGAGGGCCTCAGAGCCCGACTGGACCCGGCCCGTCCCCTTGTCCCGCCTCTCCCCACCCACATAGCTGAAGACCACACCCCGGCCCGAAAGGGCCAGGACCAAGCCCGCAGCCATGGGCTTGGTACCCCCAGTGATGTCCGCAATAATCGCCGTGGACTCCCACTCCAGGGCCTGCTCGAGAGCCTCTATCCCCTTGCGGTAAACCTCCAAGAGGTCCTCGGGGTTGTCCAGAAGAAAAACCCGGACCTTCCCCCCTAAGGCCCCAGCGTAGGCCTCCTGGACCTCGGCCGCAGTGCGGAGACTGCCTTGGCTGGCAATGAGAACCAAGCCCTGGGGCTCGTGCTGGAGGAGGGCGTACTCCAGGGGCTCCCGGGTAGTGCCTACGGTCATGATTAGGGTCTTCACAAGGGGGATTCTAACCGAGGATGATTTTTAGGTCAAGGACGGGCCAGGGTCCCGTTCTAGCAAGGACGGCGAGGGCCCCAAGGGCTCTCCGAAAACCCCTAATTGACGAATTGGGGGATCAGGCTTAAGATTAGAGATATGGCGGAACGCTTGCTTGTCTTGAGCCTGGGGCCGGTGCAAGAATTCATCGTCCACGCGCGCCGAACCCGGGACCTTTACGCCGGAAGCCGCCTCCTCTCCGAGGCCGCCCAAGCGGTGGCCGAGTCCCTGGCCCAAAGTGTAGGGCCTGAGAACCTGATCTTCCCTGCGCCGCAAGGCCTAGACGAGCTGGGAAAGCTAGGCCAGGCGGGCATCCCCAACGTGATCCTGGCCCGCATTCCCTCAGGCCAGGACCCCCGGGCCCTGGGGGAGGAGGCCCTGAGGGCGGCCCGGGCCTACCTGCGCCAAAAGGCCCAAAAGGTCCTAGGCCCCAAGGCCCAGCACCTAGACCTCGAGGCCGCCCTCCGCCAGGTGGAGGACCTCCTGGAGGGGTACTACGCCTACCTACCCCTACCGGAGCCCGCGGCCTACACCGCGGCCCGAAGCCAGCTCATGGCCCTCCTCGCCGCCCGCAAGAACACCCGGGACTTCGCCCCCGTAACCTGGGGGGCCTGGGAACCCAAGAGCTCCCTGGACGGGGCCCGGGAAAGCGTGCTTCAGGTGAAGGGCAAAGCCGAGAGACTAAGCCTGGGCCTGCGTCCTGGGGAACACCTTTCCGGCCCCGACCTCCTCAAGCGCTGGTGGTCCCTGCCCCAGGGCTTCATGAGCACCAGCCTGGCCGCAGCCCTCCCCTGGGTGGAGGGCCTGAAGAAGAGGGAGCTTCTTGGGAAGCTGAAGAAGGGCCTCGAGGCCCTAGAGGAACTGGCCGGGCCAGAGGCCCGGGAAGGGGCCCACCACCCCGCCCTCGAGGGCACCCCCCTGGAGGGGTACAACATCCACCTCCTCTACGAGAACCGCCTGGAGGAGTTCCCCGCCCTGGCCGAGGACCCTGAGCGGATAGCCAAGGCTAAGGAGCGGCTTCAGGCCCTTTACCGTGAGCTAGGCCGCCCTGGAGCCTACTACGCCCTCCTCCACGCGGACGGGGACCGGATAGGCCAGGCCCTGGACGGGCTGAAGACCCCGGAGGACCACCGGGCGTTTTCCCGGGCCTTGGCCCTGGGGTTTGCGGCCAGGGTGCGGGAGATAGTGGAGGCCAAGGGCGGAAGCTTGGTCTACGCTGGCGGGGACGATGTCCTGGCCATCCTGCCCCTGCACACCGCCCTGGCAACGGCCTGGGCCCTGGCCCAGGCCTTCGGGAAGGCTCTAGAGAACCTCTCCTTAGACCCCTGCCCCACCCTCTCCGTGGGCCTGGCCATCGTCCACCATCTGGAACCCCTCCAGGACGCCCTGGACCTGGTGCGGCGAGCTGAGAAAAGGGCCAAAGAAGCGGGCCGGAACGCCCTGGCCGTGGTCTATAGCCCCCGGTCGGGCGGGGAGACCTGGGCCTGGGGCAGGTGGGATGAAGCCCCCCGGCTCACCCAGCGCCTCCTGCGCTACGCAGATCTTATCCGCTTGGACCTGATCCCGAACCGGGTGGCCCACGAGCTGGCCGGGCTCCTCCCAGAAGGGATGGGCCTAGCCGAGGAAGCCCTCAAGGCCGAGGCCCTAAGGGTGCTAGGGCGAAAGGAGATGCCTAGGGGCTACCTCGAGGAGCTAAAGGCCGGGCTGGACCTAGGCCTAGAGAGGCTGGCCCAGGAACTCCTCCTGGCCCGGCCCCTGGCCCAGGCCCTGGAGCAGGCAGGCGTTTCGCCTGAGAGCCTGGAGGTCTGGCATGCTCATTGAACCGCGCGACCCCCTTCTGGTGCGGGACGGCCGGCCCTTCACCCCAGACCCCGGGAGCCGGGCCCGCACCCTCCCCTTTCCTCTGCCCCAGACCCTGGCCGGGGTCTACCGGGCCCGGCTGGGCCGGGCCCGGGGCATCCGTTTCCCCGAGGCAGCCCAGGAGGTCCTGGGCTGGGGGGTACGGGGCCCCCTGCTGGCCGAGCTTGAAGAGGCAGGGTGGCGGCTTCTAGCCCCCCGGCCTCTGGACGCGGTGAGGCTCGGGGAGGCGGTTTACCCCCTAAGGCCCCTGGAACCCCCTAGGGGCGCAGGGACCAACCTCCCCGAAGGCCTCCTCCCCTTAGGCCTCCCCCGGCCGGACCTCAAGGCCAAGCCCTCCCCCCTTCCCCCTTTCTGGTACTGGGAGAGCCTCGAGGCCTGGCTCCTGGACAGGCTGGATTTCCGGCCCGAGGGGCACGAGGGGCCCACGGTGGAGACCCGGTTCCACGTGGCCATCGCCCCGGGGTCCGGCACCGCGGCCGAGGGGCGGCTCTTCCAGACCCAGGGCCTGGCCTTCGCCAGGAGGGCCAAAGGGGGGTTTAAGCGGCTGGCCCTGGTCCTCTGGCCCGAGGAGGAGGAACTGGAAGGGGTTTACCCCCTGGGCGGGGAGCGGCGGCTCGCCCTCTTCGCCCGGGGCGGGCCGGGCATCCCGCCGCCCCCCAAGGGCCTCCATACAGCCCTGGTCAAGACCCGGGCCGCCCGGCTCCTCTTCCTCACCCCGGCCTTCCTGGAAGGGGCCTACCTGCCCCGGGACCGGTCCTTCCACGGGGCCCAGGTGGTGGCCGCTCTGGTGGGCCGGCCCCAGACCGTCTCGGGCTGGGACCTCCAAAAGGGTAGGCCCAAACCCAGCCGCCGAGCCGTCCCCGCGGGGAGCGTCTACTTCCTCCGCCTCCCCGAGGCCTGGGGGGAGGGGGAGGTCCAGGCCTGGCTGGAAAGGGTCTGGTTTCAGAACCTTTCGGATGGGGAACAGGACCGGAAAGACGGGTACGGCCTGGCCGCAGTGGGGGTCTGGAACGGGAAGCCCATCCGTTGGGAGGAGGTATGAAGGCGTGGCGGGAAGAGTTTGCGCCCAGAAAGCGGGAGGGGGACCGGGTGATCCTGGAAAGGACCTACCGCCTCCTCACCCCCCTGGTGGGGGGCGGGGTGGAGCCCCTAAAGCCTGACCCCCGGGAACCCATCCGGGGCGCGGGGCTAAGGGGAGGCCTCCGCTTCTGGTGGCGGGCCCTGAGGGGGTGGCAGGCGGAAGGGGACCTGGGTCGGCTTAGGGAGCTGGAGTCCCAGGTCTTCGGGAGCACGGACCGCTCCTCCCCCCTGCAGGTGGAGGTGGAGGTCCTGGACGCGGGGCAGGAGAAGAACCTGGAGCGCTACGGGCGGGCGGTCCAGTGGTACCTGGGCTTTCCCCTCCGGCAGGGCAAGGCCTGGCTCCCGGTGCGGTCTGGGGTCCGGTTCCGCCTCCGCCTGGTCTTCCCCAAAGACCTCGAGGAGGAGGTGGGGGCGGCCCTCTTTGGCCTCGAGGTCTTCGGCGGGGTGGGGGCCAGGACCCGGCGGGGCTTTGGGGCCCTGGTCCGGGAGGACAAGGTTTACGGGGAGAAGGAGGTCCAGGAGGGCCTGAGGCGGTACAGCCGGAAAGGGGAATGGCCAAAAGGGGTGCCCCACCTGAGGCCAGACAGCCTGGTCCAGGTCGTCTCCCTCTCTTGGCCCGAGCTGGCCCAGTGCTACCAGGCCTTCCGGCAGAGCCGGCCCGGCGGGGAAAGGCGGCCGGGCCGGTCCCACTGGCCGGAGCCGGACGCCATCCGCCGCCGGGCCGGGCGGTACGACCCCAAGCATGCCCCCCGGTCCCAGGTGGATAAATTCCCCCGGGCTCAGTTTGGCTTACCCATTGTGTTCCACTTCAAGGACGAGCCCCCTTTAAAGGACTGGGATATCCAGCTTAGACCAGGAGATGAGGACTACGACCGCCGGGCCAGCCCCCTCATCCTCCGCCCTCTGGGGGAGAAGACCTCCCTGGTGGCCGTCCTAGAGGGGGATAGACTCCCCCCGGGCGGGGTGGCCCTGTACGTACGGGATCAACGCAGGGAACAATCCTGGCTGGTGGAGACCAGCCTTACCCCGGACGAGGCCAAGGACATAATCCCCCTCCAAGGCCAGACCGACCCCTTGCGGGCCTTCCTGACCTTTTTGAAAAACTACGGGAGGTAAACCATGGACCAGCTTGCGGTGCTTTTCATCCACGCCCTCTCCCCCCTGCACGCGGGGACGGGGCAAGGCGTAGGTTCCATTGACCTGCCCATCGCCCGGGAACGGGCCACGGGCATCCCCTACCTGCCAGGCTCCTCCCTCAAGGGGGTACTCCGGGACCAGGCCAGGAGGGCCTGGTCCAAGGAGGAGGTCTGGGCGGTGTTTGGACCCGAAACGGATAACGCCCACGAGCACGCGGGGGCCCTCCAGGTGGGGGACGCCAAACTCCTCCTCCTGCCGGTGCGGAGCGTCTACGGGGTCTTCGCCTACGCCACCAGCCCCTACCTCCTGGACCGGTTCCGGCGGGAGGCCCAGCTCGCCGGCCTGATCCCCCCGGAACTGCCCACCCTGCCCTCAGGGGAGGAGGCCCGTCTCACCCCCGGGAGCCGGCTCGCCCACGAGGGGAAGGTCTACCTCGAGGACCTGGACCTAAAGGCCCAGGAGGACCCGATGGTGGGCAAGTGGGAGGGCTGGCTTAGGGAGAGGACCCAGGCCCCCCTTAAGGGCCGGCTTGCCCTCTTATCGGACGACATCATGAACTTCCTCCTGGAAACGGCCACGGAGGTGGTGGCCCGGGTTCGGCTGGAGGACGAGACCAAGACCGTGGCCCAGGGGGGCCTCTGGTACGAGGAGAACCTGCCTGCGGAGAGCCTCCTCTATACCCTGGTCCGGGCCGAGGCCACCCACCGCAAGACGCCCGACCTGACCGCCGACCAGGTCCTAGAAAAACTAGGCCAGCTGGTGGAAAGACCCCTCCAGCTTGGCGGCAAGGCCACAGTGGGTC